>Ga0315914_1005746_pt1 | contig 17909 bp, 10 predicted proteins | sample MpolenodulesMG_FD_203920 | JGI IMG/M metagenome (GOLD analysis project Ga0315914, IMG submission 203920) | Medicago polymorpha root nodule microbial communities from Los Angeles, California, United States - elongated nodules | ecosystem: Host-associated > Plants > Roots > Nodule | place: USA...
ACACCAACTGCACTTTTGTCCTGATTTTTAACACATAAACAAAGAAATCAAGACTTATTCGTCGAATTCAACAAGTTAACAAAGACCGAGAATAGAAAATTAAGCAATTCATCCTTTTATTTTATTTTCAGCAAGTATCTGCAAACTTTTGGAGTTTGAGAGGATGCAGTTGAAAAAAAATAATTGAGACAGATAAGATTGGGTGTGGAAAAATGTAGATGTTATCATTTTTATTTTCAATAGATCTGGATCATTGATTGAATCTGATGGTAATTTTTGTATGCTTCACCGGTGAAGGACTTGATTGATCTCTCACCCTAGAATCCACCAAATTCTTATTGTAATTTGTCAAATAAGTAAAAACGGAAGAGAAAAGGGTGACAATGTAAATTGTTATTTTTTACTTAAAATAATTAAAATAAAAAAAAGCTTACGGTTATAGACCAAGCCACGCAGCCCATCCGACGTGGCAGTTAATGTGAACACGTGGCATAAGTTAGGATTTCACGACAGCGAGTGAGCACAAGAGAATGAAAGCACCTCACTATACGACAAGTTATCATACGGGGTCCACATTCACAAAGGGGACCCATTATGACGTGGCACACTTACTTCAAAATTAAATACAATATTTTATCAAAAGTTATGATAACTCCACTCGTCTGTGCCTTATCAAAATTCAACTTTGTTACTTACTTCCCTTGTTCAAATAAATGCCTCAAAACAAAACAATTTTCTTTTTCTTTCTTAAAACACCTTCTCCGCATTCCCCGCTGATATTATATTTCTTTTTTTCATTTCATTTAATTTAAGCCGTGAAAAAATATAACATTACCTTTTCGAGTTAACAGCAGGCCCCTTTCCCAGTGACGCTATCTTTTTCACTCACCCTTTAATTAATTATTATATTCACAAAGGATATTTATTTATTTGTCTGATTCAAAAGTGAAGAGAAGAGTAACCAACCAATGACAAGATTCGAAGCTGCCAACATGTCATGCTCTTTTTCCGCCACGTCTCACGGACAACGTTGCCACGCTGTACAACCAAGTTAATGCTGCCGGCGCGTGGAGTAATAGTTAGACCGGTTTGGTTTTGTTGCCTTCTATCATTAATTAATTGAAGTTTTTAATTATTTAATGTTTTTAACTGTGGTGTGAATTTTGACCATAGCTAGTCTAGTAGATACGTTTTTAATTAATTACCGGAAATGTATTAATAGTGGGACCCATGTTGTTATGTCATGAATCTACCACATCTCACGAACGTGACAATTAGGCCAAAGAGAAGAAAATAATTTCTAGATCGGCAGCTATAGCGGGGTCCACACTCCTTGGAAGTTCCGTGACCGTGACTCCGAGTCACTTTTGCTTCGGCGATTATCTTAGCAGTAGAATCAGAAAGCATCGACGGTGAGATTAGGTTTGGACGATGGACGCTCCCCGAACCTGTTGGTTTAGGTGCCATGTCGGACTCTCTCGTCCATTGGAATCTGTTTGTTTTTTTAATGAATGTCACTGCCACGTCTGACCCATCCAACGGTTAATAAAACTTTCATTACCGATAACGCGAGGATCTCGTCCGTAGAATTGAAAATGTTTGTTTAGGTTGAGTTTATTTATTCCAGGAATGGGGTCCACTAGTCTAGTCCATTCTGAAATTAAGAATTAAGAAATAATAAAATATTAAAAAAAGAGAGAGAAAGGGGCAAACGTGGAACCGAAATTAATTGTATTTGACCGGTGGGAACGATATTTTGTGATGGTGGTGTTTCATGCTTTCACCAAGGTTCATAAGCAACCGGATATACCCGGTGACCTTTCCATTTAAATTTCCTAGATGAATAAATAAATGCAAAGTATTCAAAGGATTAACAAATTTGTAAGCATTGATAAAATATAGATGATTATTAATTAAATAAAAAAGATACTGTACCAAATTGGCAGATGAAGGTGTAAAGACAACGAGAAAGGTGGGACACGTGGAAATGACGCGCTGAAAAAGGTTAAAAGGCGTGAGTGGTGGAAAGAACGGTTAAGATATTGCCAAGTTGGCAAAAGCCAATGAGATCCATTGGATGTGGAGGAAAAATGAAGGGTGGATATTGCAATAGGTGATGCGGTGGTGAATCGTAACCGTTGAAGAGTAATTGGAGTGGGAGTGAAATAGAGGAAAGGAGATGAGATTGGAGCACAAAAAAGAGGGCGAGAAGAAAGGGGAAGAGAGAGAAAACATAGAGAGAGAAGTGGTGTAGCAGCATCAGCGTGAGAAGAGAAAATATTAAGAAGATAAGCATAGCAGCATCCCCTAAGATCTCTCTGATAATAATTCGTTGAAATACAATACAATACAGAATCAATTTGTGTTTTGTGGTGGTGAATGATTCTGTTTCCTTTGATTATGGTTCACGAAAGATAAAATAATTGAATCGGTTGAAAAATCTTGGTGTGTGTGTGGAATGGATAGAATCAGAGAAGCTAGAAGAAGTACCATGGCAGCGAATGGTTTAACAAGAAGAAGACATAGAACTAACAGTCTCAGAGACTCACCAGGTTTCTTTCTCTTCTCTTTCAGATCTTGTAAACTCTTTCACAAACTCTGATTCTAACGTTTTTTTCTGTGCAGATGATGATGGAGGTATGGAGATGCAAGAGCCAACGAGGCTAAGAGATCGAGGGAGTGGGAAGAAGGAACGAGATCGTGAGAGGGAAAGAGAAAGAGATCGATTGGGAAGAAATAAAAGGAGGAGAAATGATAGGTTGATGCACGGTGTAAGAGAAGATGGTGGAGAAGATACTTCAGAGGAGAGTATTAACGATGAAGAAGATGATGATGATGAAGATGGTGGTGGTGGTGGTGGTAGTGGTTCAGTTAGAATGCTTCCGTTGAATCCTTCAACACTTTCTTCTTCTTCATCTCTAACAAATCATCATCATCGGAAAAGTTTCCCTCCGGCGAAAGTTTTTAGACCAACACCGCCGACGACGTGGAAAGCAGCCGATGAAATGATCGGAGTTTCCGTTCCAAGAAAAGCACGTTCAGGTTAAAATAATTAAATTAACTGAATCCACAATTTACGGAACATTAATTAACTCGTTTTTATTGTTTCTAACGTTTTCTTTTTTGTTGTGTTGTCAGCTTCAACGAAAAGGTCGCATGAATGTTGGGCTTCAGGCGGTGGTGGAATTGTACCGGAGCAAAATCACCACCGTCAGCCTTCATCTTCACCGGTGAGAGCTTCAGCAGCTCCACCTTCACCTTCATCTTCAAACGCTTCAATCAGAAAAAAGATAGTGAGTTTCGTTATTGGTGTCACATCACTATGTTAGTGTTGTTGTTGATTGGTTATTCTAACAGTGATTGACTTGTTTTGGTGGTGCAGAAAGCGAATGGTGGTGGTGGTGGAGGAGGAGGACCAAAGTTTCGGCCACCTAAATCATCATCGGTGACGACGAAAGCATCTTCATCAGTTCAAGATGAGATCGAGATAGAGATTGCTGAAGTATTGTATGGAATGATGAGACAGCCACAAAGTCAAGTTCCACCTTCAAAGCTAGAAATGAACGATTCAATTAAGATGGATTCTCGAGAAATTAATAATAATAAATCTTCTGCTAGTGATTCAAAGTCAAGAATTTCTTCACCGCCTCAAAATTCAAGTTCTTCTGCAACTCCAGTTTCAGCTGTTGTTGGTTTGTTCTTAATCTTTATCTAAAAAATTTCTTTGTTTAATCCAATTTTTCACACTAGTTATTGAAATTGATTTGGTTATTCTTATGATTTAACAGCACCAAAGAGGAAAAGACCGAGGCCAGTGAAGCATGAGGATGAAAATCCAGCTATATTCGGTGTTCGTAGCAGTCCGGTTTCGTCGATTTCAAAGGCTGAGAGTGATCACCCTTCAAAAATGGAAGCTTGTTCATCAAATTCAGATAAGAATAATCAAGGATCTGTACCTGAAATTCCAGCTAATATGGCTCCGGTGCAGCCATCGCCGGAGCCAGTGAAACCAGAGAGCAACACTTCATCAGATGCTAAGGTTTTGACGGAGGAATCAGAGAAGCAAAAAGATGTTGGATTGAGTAAAGAGGTGGTACCTCCTGTGTCACCAAAGAAAGAATCTACTGTGTTACAAGCAGTAGATGATGTTCGCGAAGATGTGAAAGCGACTAAAGCGTGAGTAGCATCAACTTTTTCTACTGTTTCTTTTTCTTTCCTTTTTTAATTTATCGTTTAGCTTTTTGGTGAGTTCTGCTGTAATTAATCAAATCTGAATCTTGATCTAACTTTTAATGATTTTTAATTTCTTGGGACTTTCAGGAATCCAACAATATCTGAGAGTGATAACCAGCTGAAAGAGAAGTTTCAGATAGATCTGATGGTGATTATCGTTTTCTTCATCTATCACACTTTGATCATGTCTTGTGTTTTTTTAATTAAAAAATGTTTGATTTTTCAGGCTCCACCTCCATCTTTGAGATCTTCACCTGAAAGAGTTGTTGAAAATAATTTGGTAGTTGAGGTTGATAAAGTGAAGCATGTTATGAAGGAGGATCAGAAATCACATAAAATGGATGAGGCGATGGTTTTGGAAATGGAGAAAGTGAAAGCAAAGGCTGAAGAAAATGAATTCCAAAAAGCTCCTATTGTGCAAAAAGAAAAAGGAATTGACTTGCAGCTTGATTTAGAGAAAACAGATAGAGTGGATTCTAATGGCAATGGAAATCATCTTAATAAGAAGCAACATCAAAATGTTCAGAGACATCATCATCAATTGCAGCAGCAGCAGCAAACAACGTTAGACAAAAATGGTAAGTTCAATTTTTTGAAGTTATGAATACTTTGTTATTTTTCAGCTGATTTTGGTGTCTGATGAGGTTTTTCTCTTCTTCTACCAGTTCAATCCAACTCTTTGCCTATTCCAATGAATGTTCCAAGCTGGCCTGGTGGCCTTCCTTCCATGGGGTAAGGCCATATTAATTTTTGTGTTCATTCTTGTTTTGGTTATTCCAATGAAATGTGTTGATGTTGACTCTCTTCTCACTTTCTCATTATCAGATATATGACACCTCTTCAAGGAGTTGTATCAATGGATGGGACTACTATGCCTTCTGCAGCTATACCGGTATATATATTAACGTCTCACTGATTTTTTTTTTAAACTATTGGCTTTCTTGTTAATTAATCAGATTTTTTATTAATTAATTTTTTCAGCCGCCTCATCTCCTTTTCAATCAACCCCGGCCTAAAAGGTGTGCAACCCATTGCCACATTGCTCAAAAGATATTGTATAACCAGCAAATTGCTAGGATGAATCCATTCTGGCCAGCAGCAGCAGCAGCAGGTTCTGCATCTTTGTACGGTGCTAAGTCTGGCGGCAATCTTAGTGTTGTACCCGTGTCCCCTACAGAATTGCATAGTGGTAATGTTCATGGCAGGGCAACAAACTCTACTCAAGACAAAGGGCCTAGCCTTGCCATGTTTCCAGGTCATATTGGGAAGGACAAGAGTTCTCAGCCTTCCAATCTAGATAATTCCTCAAGGAAACCGATTTTGCTTCAGCAAACTTTACCCTCAGGAGCAGCACCTAGTAACATTTTGGTATGTTTTAATTTTGATCTTTTATTTTCTTCCCTCAACAACACTTCTGTATTTTATTTTTTTAAACTAATGATCTGTTAAAATTTCAGCACGGACCAACTTTCATCTTCCCCTTGAATCAGCAGCAAGCAGCTGCAGCTGCTGCGGCGGCATCTGTTCGCCCTGGATCTGTGAAGTCTTTGCCAGTTACGAGCAATGGACCGCCATCCTCTACAACCAATTCAGCTCCACCAAATACGTCGGGTGCTGGAGCTGCTGCTCCTGCTCCCCCAACCATGAGTTTCACCTATCCAAATATGTCTGGCAATGAAACCCAGTACATGGCCATCTTGCAGAATAATGCTTACCCATTTCCAATACCAGCGCATGTTGGTGGTCCACCTGGATATCGTGGAAATCCTGCTCAAGCTTTTCCCTTCTTCAATGGTTCTTTCTATCCTTCTCAAATGATACATCCTTCACAGATTCAAACACAGCAACCTCCTGCTCAGTCACAGCAGAGCCAACAGGGTCATCCAAATACCACTATCTCTACTGGATCCTCGTCTTCTCAAAAGCATGCACAAAATCAGCAACAAAAGGCTAATAATGCTAGTGGATCCAATGGTGGTGGTAACGGAAGCTTACAAGGTTTTCCTGTCACAAAAAACCCGCAATCGCAGATTCTACAGATGCAACAGCAGCAGCATAGGCAGCAGTTGCACAATCACCACACTTCAAACGCGGCCCGTCAAGTTGAGTCTGAGATGGGATGTGAAGACAGTCCATCTACTGCCGACAGTCGTCATAATCGCACTACAATGAATATTTATGGCCAGAATTTTGCAATGCCAATGCAGACACCAAACTTTGCCTTGATGACAACTGCAATGAGTGGTGCTGGTTCTAATGGTAATCACAGTGAAAAGAAGCAACAACAACAGCACCCTGGTTCAAAGGCTGGAGGTGAAACTTCTCCGGCATTTGCCATGCCATTTGCATCTATCAATGGAGCAACTGCGCTTGACCTCTCATCAATTGCGCAGAATCATTCAATTATGCAGAGCAGTCATAACTATCAGCTAATGGCAGCTGCACAAGCTGCGAGTGCTCAGCTTAAGAAGAGTTACCATGCAGCTGAAGAAGGAAAACATGTAGTTAATTCATCTAATCTTGAAGAAGACAGAAAAGCTATATCCGGAAAAATTCCAGCAACAGGGGGACAAAACATTGCTTTTGCCAGGTCAGATGTGGTTGATCCCTCAATGTCGTCAATTGCTTGCAACAATGTCATTGATAGCTCAGGTCGTAGTCTCAACCTTGGTTCTGCTTCTTCCCGGGCTTCTGCTTCTGGTATGCCTTCCGCCATCAACTCCAATGCAGCTGGTTCTCAGCAACAAATGCAGCGAAATCAGCAAATTCTACAACTTCAAAAGCAGAATCAATTTGCAGCTGCGGCTGTGGCGGCGGCTCGGAACAAGACACCATCGACAAGTAATGGTAGTATATACTCTGATAATATTCCTTCTACATCTTCAATATCCACCAAGTTTCCAAATGCTGTATCTGCATTTCCTCAAAGCCTAGTACAGAGCAGCAACACAGTTGTTACTCAGTCACCTCAGTGGAAGAATTCAGCAAGGGTAACCAACACTTCTCTGTCACCTCAGACTATGGCTTCACCACCGTCATCGTCTGTTAAAAATCCCCCACAGCAGCAGGCTCGTTCCCAACAGGGCCACACGCAAATATCTTTCGCAGCAAATCCAAAATCATCCACACCACAGGTGCAGACCGCAAGCTCCACCCAGTCACCATCTCCTCCAGTTATGGTTGGCTCACCAACAAATTCCTCAATGTCCAAAAACACTGGCAGCCCAAGGACAACAAATTCAACATCAACTACTAACAAAACTAGCCAAACTAGTTCCCTGTCCTCTCAGCAACCCAAAAACTCTCCTACTATGCCAACCCGTAAATCCTCACCTGTTGGTGGGAGGAATGTGCCATCAATCCTCAGTGGCCCTCAGATAACTTCTTCCAACACTGGGAGTAAATCACAATTGTCACAGCAGCAACAAAAACAACAGCAGCAACAACATCAACAAATATCAAAGCAGAACTTACAACAGAACTTACAACAGGCCCAAATGTTCTTCTCAAATCCTTACATGCACTCCCAAGTCACACAATCCAATAGTCCCACCTCCACCACCTCAGCTACAACTGGGCCGTATTATCTTCAACGGCGTGGCCCTGAGCAGCAAATGCAACGGCAGGGCTCTGGTGGCACATCCTCAAATGGTGCAGCTGCAAACAATTCAAAAGGCAGTACCTTGAACACACAGGGTCTTCTGCATCCTTCCCAGTTCGCTGCGATGCCTCCTTCTGGGAACCACCATCAATTTGTTCAAGCTGGCTTCTATAATGTTCAACCAGTGCCCACAGCAGTTCAAGTGAAGCCAGCAGAGCAGAAACAACCAGCGGGTGAGTAGAACCATATCATCCCTTGTTGCACCCCACGTGCTTGTGGTGAGCTGAGCAAAGAAGAAAAGTGACTGAATGAGCTATACATTTTGATGTTGGTAAAGAAAAGATGGTATCTTCTGTAGTGGGACCAAGATGTTGATGCCGTTTTTTGCCCTGCTTCCCTGCGGTTTGAGAAGAAGATATGGAAGAAGCGAGCAAGCTCGAGTTGACCGCGGCCAACACAAGATGTTTTGGATTCCACAATTTTGGATGGGAAATCGACCAGAACTTTGATGTGCATGAGTTGTGTTTAGTAATTCATTTGTACACTTTTGTTTATAATCTGACAAGGTTGATCATCAAGTCTAATCAAAATTCGATTGGTTTTTTATTTTTAGAAGACGTGGTTAAGGGTCCCCCCTAACTTTTTAAATTTTAAATAAACTTAATAGAATGCATGAGGTACCAGCAGGAGCCAGGAGGTATGGTTGAAGTTCAAAATCTTCCACCTATAAAACTGTTATCATATTCTCTCTTTTGATATATTGTGGACCTGTGTGTTGAGTATTATTGCTCAAAATGCAATGTACCTGTCGCTTTTGCTATTATTTGCAATTATTTTCTTTGTTGTATTGTAATTGATGGCAATTTGCTTTCGTAGTATATAAATAATTTCATGAGGCGTTGTGCTGAAGAGCTAGAATTGTTTAAGTGCCTTTTACTTCCACCTTTGAAGTTTTTCTCCTCTCCCTGATGTGAAGGATAGAAAAGATGGGAAGGAAGGGAGGGATCGAACAGCATTTTCCTCTTTTGGGGATGAAGTGGAGTTTAACTTTTATGTTTTATCCTCCTTTTCTTTTGTCATTTATTTTGTCTTCTAGGCTGCAAGAGCAGTAAGCATCTTTTTGACAATTTCATGTGGAGAAGGTTGAACATGTACGTGTCTGGTTGATACAATAGATTAGTGATATCCTCAAATATATTTTGAAGATAAAATATGATTTCCTTCATGCTTTGCTGGCGTGGGGGATATTTTCATTGATTTTCTTTTCTCCAAGTTACAGTGACGTGTGGGATGCAAATTGCAATATGTGAATCAATTAAAATAAGTTATGGCAATTCCAATGAAAATGAAGATGCTTTTTTGAGAGATGTGGACGTGGCTAGTTGTTTATTTTGACTTGAGTGAATAAAACTAGGGAAGCTAGATATACATAAATACATAATTGGCAGCTCAAGTGTACTCAAAATGTTCCAAGGGCGGTTTTGTCTTTGATTATTATGTGGTAAAATTAAAAATAAATGCATTTCTAAAGCACCATCACGTTATACTATTTCTTTTTCTGTGAAGTGTGCTTATCTCTACTGTCAGCATCCCACGTTTGGCTTATGTGTACTATGACTATTTTCTGAATGATCATATTGCTTATTATACTAAGATGTAATAAGTATATACTATACATGAATGAGGTTAAATTATGTCTATGTTGGTGCTTGGTAATTGGTATGGTAGTTTCTTTCCTTTTCCATCTATAAATCTAATAGGAGAAATTTGGTTTCCGTGTTTGTCCTTGATGGAGGGTCCCCACCTTGAGACAGCACCATGGCCCACATAAGTAATCACACCGTTTATGCCTTTCAGAACTAAACTTAAAGCAGCAACACATTGCGGGTCCTGACATCACACCTGTGATGATGTGAAAAGGTTCACTCTTGTTAATACATTACACGTGTGACTAATGTCTTTATATTTTCTTTTAGATTTCTCAAAGTATTAAGATGCTCCAATTCCTCTCTTGGCTTTGCAATATAACTCAAAAAACCCCATCTATCTATCCTCATACTTCAACCTTGTTTCTCTTTTATTCAGCCAATTCAGCTTAAAGACTTGCATTAGAAGCTACTGTTTTGATTTGTACATTTTCCTTTTCACTTTATGGGAGGGAATTGCCTTTATCAAATGCTTTTCAGTTCTTTTATGTTTTTTGAAAGAAAAAAAAAATCAATTATGCAATATAATTTTAACTTTGGTATGTTGGACCAGTTCAATAGCAAAAGATGAAAAGATGAGCAATGAAGATGACACTGATTTTCATTTTTTAACTATCACTTTTTCCATCAGCATAAAGTGAATATTGGATCTACTTCCTTGCTGTGCTGAAATTGCAGGATAGTTTAAAAAAAAAAAAAAGAAGAAGGGGAATTTGAGATTGCAAGCTTTTATTCAGTTTCATACATTCACATTCACTTATCTGTTTCTTTTATGAGGGGCCAAAGATAAAGCATAGAGATCTTCAGTTGGTTCCCTATTGATAAACCGAAAAAGACAATATTGTGTCCTTTTTCTTATTGGGGGAGGGACCCCCAAATTAATGGAATAAGCAAAGTCACCATACCCCCCATTACCATTACCAACTTGTGAATGCTGAAAGATAAGACTAAGACTCAAGGTCGCCACACCTTAATCCAACGAAAAAAAAAGTTCACCATACCTAAAATCAACTATGACTTCTAGCACCTCCCTAACCCCACCACCCCAATATCCCCTAAAAGTATGTTTTATTAATATTTTAAGTTGTGTCAAAAAAACTATTAATATTTTTAGTTGGGAAGCATAAACAGTGTAGCTTACCCTTTGATCAGTGATACCAAATAGTCAAGCTACTTGGACTTTTTTTTCCTTCTTTTCTGAACACATTTTGAAAACTCAAAACTTATTTGTATTGCCTTTTTTTTTTTTGTCTCACTGTTGGATAATCTATACTAGGAGTACTGTTTTTTCTTTTGAAGAGTGTAGTGGCAAAATTTATTAACATAGTGTTGACTGTTGAGAAGCATGGCCGTTCCCGACAATCCGGAGGCCCGGTTATAGACTTGACAACATTCATTGAAAAAAATTGAAAATAATCCAAAACTATTTATAACCTACGAAAAAATGATATTTAGTGACGAATTTTGTCTGTAAATACAAGTTTTTTTTTTTTGTTTTTTAATTTTGAAGCTCCTCTAAATGTGAGGATCTGTGCCAAGGGCCTTGTTGCAATTGATCAGGGCCGGCCCTGTTGAGAAGTAGAAAATTACAAGTTTAAATTCACGTCTGAGCATATTTAATGTCTTTGAATTTTTTTACCATTCAAGTTTTACTTGTGAAATACTGAAAGTGTAATTATTATTTGGAAAAATTGAGATAAGTTCATGAAAAAGAATTTATTCAACCCTATTAGGTGGCAGAATTTAGAATCGGTTCAGTTTAAACAATAAACAAAATTAATACTCCCTCTGTCCCGTTTTAAATGACCCAATTTTAAAATAAGTACTATTCATATAACGTGTTTTGATTCTATTTTTCTACTAATGTATAAAGATAAAATATAGCATTTAAGATGTTGGATTCGTCTCGACGAATATTTTCTAAATATCAAATTTTCATAATTCTTTCTAATAGATTATCAAAAATATTTAAGTTCAAAATTGTGCATTGACATACGTGACAAAGTCAACTAGGTTACATAATATGGGACGAAGGGAATATTAAATTCTTGGATGAAGAGAGGGAAAAGAGAGGAAAGTATTAATGATGCTATTGTTGTTTGGTTCTCAGTATTTTTAACGAATTTTAATGAAGCAAAAAATGTTAATTTACATTTTATGTTACATTACATATTATTACATAATACATACTACATATAATATATTGACCAACTCAAAACTATGGCACGGCACGGCACAATGGAAAGGATTATCCAATCCAATAAGCCCTCACACAAGGTTCGTGATGCTTGATGTGTGACTCTAAATTCATGAAGCCCTCCTTGCGGTAACAGATCATCCTCTGAACAACTAAGGTCCTGCAAATTCATCCTTCCCCTTTTTTATAGGGTGAATTCTTCCCGTTCAATTTCGGTGCTCGTGGATCAAACCTGAATCTGATATCTATTGACATTGATTGAAACTAACTTCACCTCAAAAACCATGACTCAAAAGGGAGGATTCTCCTATCCTATGTAATTCCTCAAACCAGGTTCACGTCTGATGTGGGACTTAAAGTTGAAATCATGAAGCACTATTACCGCATGGAAATTGGTAACAAATCTGCCCCCAGACAACCATCGTCCACATCCTGATGGTTCATTCTTACCTTTGTTTATAGGGTTCACTCTTCCCATTTAGTTCTAACACTCGGGGATCAAACTAAACTCTTATACCACTGATACAAATTAAACCTAACTCCACTTTAAAACTACGACTCAAAGGGAAGGATTGCCCAATCATATGTAGGACCTTACACCACTTTAAGTTGGATTCATGAAACTCTCCTTGCGCAGTAAAAATGAGAGTAATACAATTTACCTGAAAAGAATACTTGCAATCACACACACAAACACAAATAGAGCATATCTTATTAATTTTTGTGTGTGTGCCAAATATTTTTATTTGGAATTTTCAACACACAAAAGTTTCTTTTAAGTGAAAAATCTCTTAAATACTGTGTCCCATAATAATTGAACCATTTATAAAAAATATTGTCGTAAGAATATTGACCTATTTCATTTTTCAATACAATATTAATTACTTTTTTCTCTCTCTTCAATTATAACTCTAATTAATGTTACTTCCATCACTCTCAATTCAATATATTATATTTTACATTTATGATAAAGAAAAAATGCACAAATACTTGACACAGACACGTACGGAGATCTAGGATGGAATGACAAACAAATTCTATAATCACTGGTCCGCACTTGTTGACTTGGCGAAACAAGTCTATTTTAGAGGAAGAGTTCACTGGAGCAACCAACCCTACTTGGGTTATCCAAAAGTTTGTTGCAAATATAGGTTGAAAACTGTAATCATGATCACACCCAACATTGATCTCATTGTATTCGATGATGTATCTGGAGATTGATTACCTAAGAATATTAGTTTTATTTTGTTATTTTGTTTCTTGGATTTTGCCCTCTATTGTACCAAAAGAAATTGTTTATTGTTACGGATGAGTGATGCAAGAAATGCAATAACAAAAGTGCTATATCTCGTAATCTCTTCCTCTTTAACAAACCGACTCTAGTTTTCTCTCTAGGTTTTCTCTTACAGTTTCTTCATTGAGGGGTGGTTTTGGGTCAGTTCTTGACCTGAAATCACCCCTCTTCATCTTTTTCTCTCTATTTCAATCTAAATAACTGATTTTCACATAGATCTAGGTTTTTTCTTTGTGATTTTATCATCTAAGTGTGGTGGTTTGTTGTTTGTCGTTTTGTGCGGCGTTGTTTGATTTCCCGTCTTCATGTAGTGTTCATTTGATTCATATTGAAAGATCGATTATTCAATCAAAGATTTGGACGTCAACATTGTAAATCCGGAGACCTTGGATATTCCAATCACTTTAATTTTATCATATATCTTTATAGGCATTATGCCGTTATATGCTATCAACTTGAATGCTGTAAGTTTGTTTGCAAATTCATCCTTTACGTTTTTAGCGGTGTTGAATGATGTAATCTCTCGATTTGAATGAATGAATATCATTTTGTTTTTGTCAAAAAAAAAAGTACTATATCTCGCGATTTATAACTTAACGAAATTGTCCCGAAGTATTTACCACGTTAGATTATTGTTTGGCGGAAAAAACTAATGGTGGGATAGAAAAGTGAGTTTTTGCTACAGAATTAGTACAACTGCTTGGGATGACTTCGCGTGAATTGTTTTCGCGAGAACAAGCATTCCTCATGCGATAATGTTATGTGGAAGGAATCAAAACTTTATAAATAACAGTTACACACTTTCCTATGCATGGCAAGTCATAATTTGGTTGGTCAAGAATCATATTTTCATGTATTGTTGTTATCTTTCTTGTAAAATTCCTTGTAAAAATAGTAGTGCTCCATAAAAACACTAAAACTATACGAAGCAGCCAGATAGCACATGTGAAACGATTAAGAATGATCGTGCATGTATGTGGGTAACACCTCACGGCATATATAAAGTAGTAGTGAGGCCTAATGGGTGTAGGGCCACGCATTTATAAGCTGTAAGGTAAACCGTAAATCCACGTAGCAGCCATGGTTTCCATAAGACACACTAGTGTAGCTTCAAAAGTTATTTATTTATTTAATTAATAATCAAAAGGATAAGTTATAAAAAAAATAATGGACTAAAGCTCTGCCAACTATGTTTGAAAAGGAAAAGATTTGAAAGGGAGATGAATCCATATACGGTATACCGATAAATAAATATACATTAGTATTTGTTTTTTGATTACTTGAGAAAGTGGAACAAGCAGGCTCTTTAGTCACTATGTGAGTGAGACACAGAAAAATCTCACCACGAAGGAAATTAAAAAAGTATCTCAATAACTAATCATGTGAGTTGGACTTTTGAAATTCATTGTATAACAAATTGAGGAAAAAAAAAGGGAATGGGTAGAAAATGGTGGTGGGCTCTTCCCTTAATAAATCAATTAATAGTTGGGACCATATTGGCTTTTATTAATAGAATAGAAAGATAATAATGACTGTAACTGAGAACAATATCTAGCAACCTCTCGTTAAGATTTCATATAGTAGTGCCATAAATTGTTTTGAATTCAATAATATCTAAATTGTGGTTGACCACAAGGAAAGGGAGAGAGATAATTAGAGTAAAATAAAAAATGAACGATCTTTTATTCAATTCAAGCAGGTAGAGTTTAATTAATTATTGTATTAGTTTGTTTCATCATAAATTACTTTGATAGTTTCTTGACTCAAACTAATAAAAAAATATATAGTAGATACCTTACAAATTTAAAAAATAACATAAAAATGATATTTTATAAAATAAGAATAAAAACAAATGTGCTGTAAATTATTTTCTGTTTTTCTGCTTTGTTTTCAAGTCATTTTCGATATTGTTCTCTATCAATCATAGTACATTCAACTTTGCGTGTTATGAAAAAAAAAGACAGTACACTCCCTTTAGAGAAACACTAAGTTGGGCCAAACAATCAAAGAAGAACGGTCATCACAAAAGAAGACTAGTACTAAAGAATTGGGGGACCCTTCCCTTATTGGAAGAACCAGTGGTTAATTTCCACTGTTGAAAAGATATTAAGTAAATGAATCAATCGATGAGTCAATTAATTGAAATATTTGAACCAATGGACTATGGACAACTTGTATGAAATTTTCTGCACTGCCAAAAAATAAGAGAGTAATTCACTGCAGTTGTTGCGACTCCAATTTTTTTCACTGCTTATTTTCAAAACTTAAAACTTGAACGTTAGCGAAGATTGACTCGGCTGATAAAGAGTTGACTCATCCATAAAATTATAAGATCATGGTTTAACTTCCGTTGAGGTCTACATTGACTCTGATGAAAGCTCGAAGCCCAACTCGTCTACTTTATGTAACCAAAAAGAAAAGAAACTTAAACTTGAATTTGAGCTTAAAATAGGCATAAAAAAAAAGGGGAACGAAAACAGTTTTTCTTGAAGAGTCGTGGCAGAAGAACACAACACATAGAGATATCTGAAAGTTGAGATCACCAATCAATTATAGTAATATTACTATTCTGGGAGTAAAACCTTTAGCTGAAATGAAACTAGTACTCCTAAGTTTGTATTCTTCTGGTTTGGTTTCTGTAACAAATGGTACCAAGAAACTGGTCTTGTCTGGTTGGAAACATAACTTGAATAAACTGTTTGAAATCTAGACCCCCACCCACTAGATTCTGACCCTTTTTTCTCCCTTCATTCAGAAAAAATCATCATCATGTTCCCAATTTGAAGTGTTTGCCAGTGGTTACTGGTTACTCTCTCATTTAGCACCAAAAATACAGAAGCCATTAAATAGGTAGAGAACTGAGATAGTACTGTGCAGCAGAAGAAGCAGAAAACACGGTGTTTCCACTGCACTGCATTACAATCACAGGTAGAGGAGAAAAAGAAAGCAGAGTTGTTTGTTTCTTTCTCATCATCACTTCCATCCCAGCTCACATGTACATTATCATTTTGATGCAACATCATCACTCTCTCTCCTATTTATATTTATATGGAGGGGGCAAAAGAAAAAAAAAACTATCATTACAATAACACTCTCAAACAATAGTAGATTTAATAAGAATTATGTTATTTTTACTTAACATTATTTTAATATATTTTAACTTTTCAATTAATCGTAGTATTTCATCCATATACTAAGTAAAGAATATTTTAACTCGTATCCATTGAAAGTGATTTGTGAATCTTATTCTCAATCTCAAATGGCTTTGTTGATGGGGAAAGATGGTATTCTTCACAATCAACTTTATAGTGTTCCAATTATTGATCACATTAGAGTTATCTGTAACCGCATTTGGGACCTAGCTAGTCTTAATTCATTTCTTACGTGAATCATACGTTTGTGTTGATTGATTAGCCAAGTATACGACTGCTACTAATAATTCTACATTGGTGAATTAATTTGTAAAGTCCATAAATTGGGGTGATCCCTTATGTGATTGTTCAAAGTTCAATGCGATGATCTTTGGACTTCCTTCATGATCCAACTTTGGTATCAGATCCTCATTGAGGGAAAGCATATTCATAAGAATGAATTGACTCACATTGGAGGGGAATATATTGCTAGTATTAATACTAATACTATTAATTAATATAGTCTCATATATGATGAAAAGTTGATGTTGAACCCTATACGTTAAGAGTCTTCCATTTGATGAGAGATGGCCGAGATATATGATTGTAAGTGGGGGTAATCCTCACCTTACAAGTCAATTTTGTAAGGATGAGATATGACTAATATAAAAATTTAATATTGTATCGAAAGATCAAAGTAAAATGATAATTTCGCCAATTTTTCTTGCAAATTCTTTTCCATTTTCTTGTATTCCTTCCTCGGTGATTTACAAGAGTGGTTCCTTCGTAACAATGGCCCATAATTATTTTAAGGGTCATGTTAACTTATGTTATAAGGGCACATGTTAAGCAACCTAAAAATGATAACTTTGCATTGAAAAACATAATATATTAACTTTTAAGAAGTTGAATGTACAACTTTTTATGTGTATATTTCTTTAATACGTTTCTTAACATGTGCCCTTGAGGGCACAAATTAACATTGCCTTATTTTAATTATGAAAGGACTTCATTAAATGCACTTAAGGATCTCTCTCTTTGTTGGCTCTTATTACTCCAAGGTCAAGGGCATTTAGAAGGAATTGGCCAAGTTGTTTGATTAATCATCGTGAGTGTGATGACTCTGGTTGATCATATTAATTGTGAGCATAAACTTACCTTTTTTTTGCTCGGCCTAAATGAGGATTTTAGTCAAATTTGTAGCCAGATACTACTTATGGAGCTCTTTCCTTCCATTAGCCACATTTTTCTTTTGTGATCCAAGAATAAAAATAACGAACTATCAATATTGTTACTGTTGCATGTCAAGAATTCGCTAGTTCCACAATCCAAAAGTTAGAAAGATAATCCTCTTTGCACTCATTGTGGTATTTTTGGATACATCAAGGACATGTGCTTGAAGTTTCATGAATATCCTTTTGGTTACAAGAAGGGAAAATCAGGTTCACCGAGTTATGTGAATGTTGTATATACTCAACTATTTTTTCCTTATAAGTCTCAACAAAATTTTGTGGTTAAGAGAAAACATCATCATCTCCTCAATGTACCAAGTGCTTTGCTTTTTCACTCCAAAATTCCCTTACAATATTGGGTTGAGCTCTTGCTTTGTTGTTTCTCTTGAGGGGTTTTGGTTTTTGATGGAAACTTTTACAAACAAATATTAATGTTAAAGTATTGCTAATGTATATATGTTAGAGCGGGAGTAATAGAAGTGGTGCTTCAAATGATAAAAATAAAGAGGTTATTG
>Ga0315914_1005747_pt1 | contig 17908 bp, 10 predicted proteins | sample MpolenodulesMG_FD_203920 | JGI IMG/M metagenome (GOLD analysis project Ga0315914, IMG submission 203920) | Medicago polymorpha root nodule microbial communities from Los Angeles, California, United States - elongated nodules | ecosystem: Host-associated > Plants > Roots > Nodule | place: USA...
AGTTTTATTTCAATTTCATATTTCCTTATATTTTGAATTTTGACAAATCTGTGTGCTCTTCCTGACCATGGTTATGATCATAATGATGAACTTTGTGAACTTTTTCCTTTACTTTTTTCCTCCTAATTCTCATGTGTGGTAATATCAGCAGAGTGTTCTCTATAATTGTATTTCTTGCATTGTTTCCTTCAGCATTATTTACCTATGAAACACTAACATGGACACTTGACACAAACTGGTCACGTGTGGTAATATCAGCAGAGTGTTCTCTATAATTGTATTTCTTGCGTTGTTTCCTTCAGCATTATTTACCTATGAAACACTAACATGGACGCTTGACACAAACTGGACATGTCGATAGCAGTAGTGATTTAAGAAAACGACATAATTGAATGTTCACATGTGTTGTGTCGGTTGATACACTTTTGATCAGAAGTGTAGACTCTAGAGTTTGTTGGCTGGCTTCTGCGTTTCTTTGGTGGAGATTCTTCTACCTTTATTGGTTTCAATAGAATTTTCACCTGCTTAACTTAGAAAGTGCTGCGTATTTCCAAAATCGGCTGGTGAATTGGTTGCATGACAAAATGGATCCCTGCAGTGATGCACGGTATGATGTCCATCAGATATCATGCTTGGGGAATATATTAATATCCTCAGTTCTTAGATACTCAACTCTATAATAGTCTGTCTTCTAGCATTCCAATTGTCATTTTCTGTAGAAGATGTGACTTGTCCGCACTGACCTTTTGACTAGAACTCGCACAGAAAATATCTAGTTTAAATTATGAGATTTTCCACCATCCAAGTTTCTTGCGTGCTCCCTCAAAAAAAAAAAAAAAAGTTTCTCGCGTGCTCTCTGAATTTTAAATTTTGTCCATCCAAACTGTGCTAACACAGAAACTGAAACAAAATTGCGACGACACAATACTTTTGGCTAATTGATATTGAATTGCTTTCAACATGTATCAACAGAACTATAAGCACATAAACACAAGTGTTCTAATGACACTTGTTATGTTTTAAAATAAATAAAAAATCTTGGAAATCATATATTTAACACATTGTAATTTCATTATTTCAACAAACAGATTTTTTTCTATAAAAAAGTTTAACAATTATTTTCTCTTTTGAATCCTTAACAAATACCCTAATTGCATCTGTTAGCATAACCTTGACATAAATTATAAACATAAACATATTGAACGCATAAACATAATGAATATTGAAATGTTACAAACATAAATATCCAAATGAAACCTGTGTTATTTGAATCCTTTTTGTACTATAATTGTAGCAACTTCTGCTCTCTTTTTTTTGTGATTTAGACACTACCAATTAGAGTTGATTATGATTAGTTGGAATTTTTGGGTTTTCTATTTTCATTCATTTCAAAATCTTCGTCATCGGCCAAATATTCCCAATGAGTAGACAACATTTTCAAATCATTTTGTTTATGTATATGTAACACCCCATTTTCCGCCTATACTTCTTTGTCATATACTATGTGTGATATTGTGCCAACATGTATTAATTATGTGAAATTGTGATAAAAGGTGGTTTCATCACTAGATTGTCATTATGACTTTAGCCTTGACTCTTGAGATCTTTAGAAAGTTGAAAATGAGTTAGTGAGAAAAACTACTTTTTAAATCCATCGCGTAGGCAAAGCAACTACTCCTGTGCGGGAGCTGAAAGAGAATTTGAAGCAAAACAATTTTCAAGGCACTTTGCATGCGCATGACTAGACTCACTTGAGTGAATTTTTCTTGTTTTGGAACTAGAATATTTCGTTAACTTCGTGTGCACGAAGCTATCCACTACACTAGTGCTAAACACTTGAAAGAGTTCATCAAAATTATTGCTCCTATGGTTTTCATAATGCTTGGCATTTTCCAATACTACCATGTCATCATAGAGCTTTCCCAAGTTCGGAGAATGCATCTGCCAATGACATTGTATACAAATAAATTACAGATGTGAAATAATATTGCAATTTGTCATGCTCCCTATCACGTCCCTCTATCGTATCGGCAATACTATATTTTGATCAACAACTCAAACTGATTGAAGAATACAAACTTGGTGTATGTGTCAAGGCAATGAGATCTTGGGATATTTCTAGGAAACCAACACATTTGTTCCATTGACTTTGTTATGGTTATTTTGCAGCGGAGGAATGATATGAACGACGTGTGACAACTTTCTTTTTTATATTTACTTTTTATTCTTACTTTCTCTCTCAATTATTTTGGTTTTTTTTTGTGTCGCTCACATTTCTTAATATCTTTTAGTTGTACAATATATTATTTTAAAAAATAGTTGTTCAAATAACATTCTTTTTTATAGGTTTTTGTTGTTCATGTTTATGTATTTTGGATGTTGATGAAACTTCATGCTGCTATTAACATACTACTTAGATTTTGCCTATTAATGCTATAAGTATGTCTGCTCAAGTAATTTTGCATTATAATCATGCATATATTCATAACAACTTGTGTAGAATTTTTTCCCATTTCTTTGATAACTAAGGAAAATAGGATTATTATGCATTGTTCCTATCAATTGAGTTAAGCTCACAGGGACTGATAATATTTTTAAATAATGATAAAAATGAAATAAAAAATATTATGTATTACATTCTGCCCATTTTCCAAACAATGAAATAGAGAATTTATTTCATTCCACCGTAAAATACTTAAACAGTGGAATGAAAACTCTATTACAATCTGTTACACTCCATTTCATTATATTTCACTCCATTCCGTTTGTTTTAAAATATCCAAACATGGCCTTAGAATCAAGAGAACTTATTTTCCCACTCTACCAGGGTCTCACAAGCCTTCCACTTTGACTATTTTACCCCCATTTGGATTTTATAATCAAAAGTGTATTTGACGTTTTCCTATTATAAAATTTGAATTGCATTTATCCAAACTTTTCATTAAAATGACATAATTTAAGGGGACAAAAAATAAATCGGCAACGAAATTTAATAATTCAACACATTTTATTATTTGATCAATAATTCATAATACATTTAAATTAACATAACATTTATTACAACAAAATATTAGATATATTGTATCGTGATAATATTATTGGGCAATACACACATCGTCCTAGGATAATACTTGGGTGACATTGTGATTGGTGACATTGGTGACATTGGCCAACCACAATGTCACACGTGTACAAAGAAACAAAAAAATATTATGAAAGAAAAAGTAGAAAGACACTTGTGACATTGTGGTTGGCCAATGTCACAATGTCATCAACCACAATGTCACCCAAGTGCTACCCCATCATCCTATGCAAACCAGATTGAACGAGTGTGTTACCCAAATTACATGGACTCGTTGCCAATATATAGGAGGTCCACTAAACTTGTGTCATTGACTCAGTCTAGAGAGGTAAAGTAGTGGGGAGATTCCACTACCCTTTCATTCCTCCGGTACTCTCAAACTTCATATGATGAACTCTAGAAATAGAAGGTTACTTCTTCGTAATGGATTCACTTCCACCTTGTCAAATATAGAACTACATAGCTCCCATCCCTAGATGTTTAGGGTGTGTTTGGGATGGAAGAGAAGTTGTGAAGAGAGAAATAGGTGAGAGAAAGTGAAAAGGGAGAAGTATGTGAGAAATAGAGTAAATTTGAGGGGTTGTTTAGTATAAGAAAAAGAGAGAGAAGAAATAGAGAAGAGAGAAGTATTGTTTATTTTGAAAAAATACTTAATGCCCCTACATTATATAACATTTCCAACCAAATTAATTTAACCCTTTTTTTTTTTTTGGTAGATAGACGAAATGGCAAAGCCATTATAAACTCACACACATAAGTGGAGGTACCGGGATTCGAACCCCGGTCATTGCATCCGGCCTAACAATTTCGACATTTTACCAGTTGAGCTAGGACTTCTGGATTAATTTAACCCTTTTAATTTAACTACTTGTTTTAATTGAACATAATTTATATATTTTCTTATAAAAGAAATAACGAAAGATATACAATTTTTTTTTTAAAAAAAAAGTAGTAACGTACATTTGCAAAATAGCAAAGTACCGGTATTTAGCGTAAAAGATTCTATAAAATATTATACATATACAACAAACAAAAAAAGCTACGAATACCAAAAAATAGCTTACCCTTGATGAAGAAAAAAAAATGCATAAGAGACAAAACAAAAAAAAACTTACCTTGTCCTGTGTTCACTTTGAGATTATATAAAACGGTGGAAAAAAAATGCATAAGAGACAAAACAAAAAAACTTCATAAGAGACACAAAATTCTTTTAAAAAAAAGACTCAAATTGAATTGAATTGAACCAGGGGTATAATAGGAATACACAAAAATGTCACTAATCTCTTTCACTTTCTTCTCAACTTTGGAGAAAAAGGATTTTGTGTGGGGTCCACATGTTTTCAGTCTCTCTCTCCTTTTTCTCTTTGCTACCAAACATGGTAACTTCACTGTCTCTCTCCAATTTCTCTCTTCCTTCACTCTCTCTTCTCTATTTCTCCTCTACCAAACACAGTGTTAAGGATGGTAAGACTAAAGAAACCTCTATCAAGCTAATACACAAAACATCTTGACCTCCTGGCTCACTGCTAACGAGGTCTTCCTCAATCTAATGTTCATCATGCTGCCATCGAAGAGAGGGTCCTAGGTTTTATACAATTATACTCATCTCGAATACAGATGGTGCCCATCATGAAACCCGTAAAGACTTGGACCACACTCCAATTGACTCCGCCAATGGTAGCTTATAGAAAGCATCCAGGAAGGTCTGAATGGAAAAGAGATCAGTATCAAACATCTCAATATTTCTCTTGACATAACTAGCAATTTATGTTTATTTATGAGACATATCGGTTAACATCGACGATATGTTTTGACCATGGAGAAAAAGTTACATTAATTCAAAATTGAGTTTTTCTTTTTTTAAGGTTTCTTTTCTTTTTCTTTATTTCTGTTTAATATGAAAATTGGGTTTTTTTTAGGGTTGGTCCACTTCCCTTTCCTCGGCTCTAATATTTTGATGCCTTGCTCTAGCTAGGTAATTCCGATTATAATAACATGCCACCATAATTTTATTTTTTTAGATTGAAGAAAGGATAATAGTCATTTTTTTTTGAAAAGGCATAATAGTCATTGAAAAATAAATTAACTTTATTTTATCCTTTGTTATAGAAAAACCTTGTGTAAGTTTATACACAAGTGTTTATTATGATAAGTGTATATGCTATAAACTACAAATAAGTTGTTTATCCAAACAACGCATTATTTACTTAGATTTGCATGTCGTCATTAGGATGCGGCTTTGATATCAAATTCTTAGAACCTGTCAGCATGTACTCTTGGAATTAAAATTGCATATATTTGATTGTTTATAAAGAAGAAGTTTTCTTATAAGTAATTATGTATCCCTTATTTTCTCTTTCTATTCTTTGTGATGGTATACCTGTCTGAAAATCATTATGTAATGCCCTTATGTGCATCATTCATCCTGGACCACCCGCTTGTTAACAAAGTAATGTCCTCACTCCTCTATGTGGTTCATTATGTTTGACCAGTCATATAATTTCCATAAATGTGAAACAAATAGAATTGCATTTAGATTGTAAAAAGTGCATTTACAATTCCACATGAATTTTTGTTTTGAGGATCTTATAATATAGACATGTTTAGAAATAGCTTATATGTAAAATCATAAATGATAAGTGTTTATTGAATAAACATTTGATCAAGCTTTATATCTAAGTGTCCCTTTATATTTAGGAACGTTTGTACATGTTTATCTGATTCATGATTGCAAAAGCATTGTTGAAGTTTTTGAACAACTGCTAGGTGGCCATTTCGTTCTTGCATAAAATGCCCATTTTGGATATGTCATGTTCAAATGGTAAGATTTTCATGATATAATTAAATCCGTTAGTATTTTGATTTTTATCATCGGTTGTACACATTTCGTCTGTGAATCGTGGTGATAGAACAAACATCCCACTAGGAGAATAATTAATTAAATGTTACATGAGAAGAGATGTGAATGAAGGTTGGAATGAATAACCATGTTAGCAGTGATGGAGCTAGGAAAAAAAGTTTGACAATTTTTTTGCAAACTAACTATATTAGTGCTGAGTCATAGTTTAATTCACTTGCAAGCTTATGTATAGGTAATAACGAAATTTTTCTATCAGTGGCACACTCTCATTATTGACCAGTATTTGCAAACTAACTATATCAGTGGAGTCATAGTTTAATCACAAATTCTGAAAACAATTCTTATTTTCTCATGTAACAGGACTAATGAAACTGCTAAGAGTATCCTCATCTATCTCAGAAAAAGATTTTTTCAAGCAAATCAACCTTAATATTTACTTTGGACTCGAAAGAGGTTGACTAGCTTAAAAAATCCTTAATATTTGAATCCAAATCCAAAGTAAATATTAAGCGAAAAAAGTTCCATGCTCTAGTTAAAACGGATTACGGAAGCACAATTAAATGAGGGAACTGAGAGTATATATTAGTCAGCATATCCTATCTCTTTGAAAAGGAAAACAAGGGTGGTGTTTAAGAAGCATAGGAATACTCCATAAATCATCCAAAAATAAGAATGAATTACAAAGAAAAATCTATTTAAATTAACTGTTACACTAAACACTTGAAAGAGTTAATCACAATTATTGCTCCTATGGTTTTTGTAATACTTGGCATTTCCAATATTAAACCATGTCATCACATAGAGCTTTCCTAAGTTCGGAAGATGCATCAGCCAATGACATCATATACAAATAAATTACTTATGTGAAATAATATTGCAGTTTGCCTTACTCCCTATCACGTCCCTCTATCGTATGGGAAAAATATTTTGATCAAGAACTCAAACTATGATTGAAGAATACAAAATTGATCCTAGTCAGTTCACTTATTGATGCCTCTCCAGAAACTTCTCTATGACGACAGAGAATGCGGCAAAGCCAGCACAGCCCATACATGCAGCTTGTGGACCACCTACAACCACACAAACATTGGAAACATTAACAAATGTCATTGCAAAACACAGGTAGAGAACAGATTTATAAAACAAGCAACAATGAGGGTGTCAATTCTTCCTTTTCCAGTTCATTATCTGGCCTGATTATTGTTTCTTTTCTCTTCTTTTACATCAATTTGCATTTCATCTAAACAGCCTACAATGCACAAATTTCTTCTGCAATAAGGGAGGAGATGAATAAAAAAGAACAAGAAACCTAAAATTAGAATTACAGATCTTATATTGAGCACTACATCCATATTGGGCCACTGTCAGAACCCCATGATTTGAGAACTTGCGGTTACCATTGTGTATTCTGATTTTTGGGTTACATCAACATCACTAAGTTATATTTAAATAGAAAACAACTTTAAAAAGGGATAAACAAAATAATTCTAACAATAACTTCTGTTTTGGGTGAAGTATATCAAGATGTTGCTAAGCCACCACAAAGACAGCAACCTTCTAGAAGTGCACTGGATGAACATCACTTTGTGCTCTCCACTCACACCAGACTCCCTTTGTACCACACTCAATAGAGAATTAGAGAAATAGTCCATTCACCAAAACTAAGGCACTAACATTTCAGTGGATTTATTGCCTCTCAATACTAGGATACTACATTAAGGTTTTCAGTAACACTTTAGTAAGGAGCCCCTGTTGTGAATGCAGTTCAACCTTGACTCTTTAAAAGTCATGAGTAGCATTCTCTCTTCCAGAGGCATACAAGCGAGCCCAGCTCATGATTACCAATGCTTGTGTGCATGCACTCCATCACCATTACTTACTATCTCCTAGAGTACGCACTACAAAGAGAATGATGTCGAAATTCATCCTTTGTTGCCATGCATTTTATGCCCAACAAAGATGTCTCCTAAAAGAGACAAAATCAAGCTTTGCACCCGCCTAAGATACTCCTATAAATATTATTCGGTCTAAATTTCTAACCATCCCAAAAACCATATGAAGAAACCCCCACACCATGACAAACACTTTAATTTTGAGAAAAACTGGGGTTATAATTATACGTTATAATTATTTGGCAAGGTAGTCAAACTCGCGATCTTACTCATAAGTAAGATCCTTGACGACTTGGATTATCCCAATAACAGACAGAACCGCAATCTGGTAGGATTGTGTGGGATCAACAATCTTAATTGTAAGATTGGGAGGATTGGCAAATATTTTGGTGGGATCAGTCATTTTAACTCGAAAGATTTACTAGATTTGATATATAGAATTTGACTACTTCAAACCTTGTTAAAAACTTGGCATTTTGTATCTGAAAAATTGGAGTTACCTTTTGCATATGCATGAATACGGATTTAAATGCGTGCATGTACACACATGCATATATGAGTTTTATGAATTTTGTGCGAACTTATGATCCATGTTACGATCCGATGATTAACAATCTTGACTCTCATTCTCATTTATAAGAAAAATCTGGATTAGACTAGAGTGAAAGACAGAGCAGAGCACATACTCATCTTTCTTTAAGTTTATCATTTTGCCAAACAGAATTACAGCACTAGAGTATAAGCTCACAACAACCAGATGTATACTCTATCACAACAACCAGATGTATACTCTATCATTTAGCTAAAATTTAGTTTCAATGGCAATCAATTACCAAACTCCTAACTACCCAAGAAAAAGCAAACCTTAGGCTAGTCACTTCTGGTCATTCAGCACTGATTTTTTACAAGGAAAATTATGCTCCTACACCTCATGGGAGGTGTGTCTGGCCATCATTACTTAAATACAGGTTTATTAGAGACAAAAACATAATAAATGACAGAAAACAAATGAAAAAGAGGGTTACCTTTTGCTGATATAGCAGCTCCAGTAGTACATCCAGCAACAAACGTATTTGTGATGTCATGTTTTGCTCGTGCCTGAAAAGAAAAGAAAAAAGGATCAGAAGAAATAAACTCACATGCTTGATGTAAAATATATATTTTCATTCCCAAATCCATTAAACCTTCTCAACAACACACTCAGCAGCTGAGAATACGAAACCCATAACAGCAAATGCTTTGGCTGAACTCCAACTCCTTCGCCCCATCTGCTTTGCTTGAAATATAAACTGCTGTTTGCCAGTCATTTGCTCTTGCATCATAGGGTTGTCCAGTGCTCCAAGAAACAATCCCATGGCGATGCCAAGACCACCTCCTGAAATTCATCACATGAATCCGAACAAACAATTATTTTACAATAAACACCTCAACAGCTTGCAATGTCTCTAAAGCTGAAATTATTCTCCAATGACATTTTATATTTCCCAGTAATTCGGCTATGTTGACATTTGTACAATAAGAAATTTTTAGATCCATTCGATTTATTTTGTAAAATGTGTTCATGAGATACTTATATAAATTTTGGGGAGCAAGGATTTTTGCTAGTATCATTGTATAGTGTTGTTCCAACTGAGGTTACAACTACAACCACCACCAAGTGAAATGATATTTGTACAAACATTTTGTGACAACTTTTGACAACTCTCTCTCATACTCACATGATGTTCTTATCCTCTTTCTTCCTTTTTCTCTATCTATTGTTTTTGACCAATAAGAAGAGAGAAAAAGAAAGTTGTCACAAAAGTTGTCATCAAATGGTTATACAAATACCATTACTCATTTCCTAAAGTCTCATTCATAGACACTTGATTGTTCAATTCATTTTTTTTTGAAACAGCCAATTTATTCATAATCCGCCTGCGCAAGACACGCAAAATCTAGAAAAGATACAAAAAACAGTATACCAAAACGAACACCATATTTAGATGGAAGACCCAACCTAAAAACCAGCCACAGACCGGACACACAAGGACTGCACCGAACATCGCCCAACCAGACCAAAAACCAGAACAGCAGACCCATATAAACTAGAGGGAGCTGCTGTCCAGGCCACCCCGCAACACGCCTAGACCCATAAACAACCATGGCAGCAAACCCGAAAACCCCATTGACAAAAACTACCTACTCACACAATCGCCAGGGTCCCAAAACCATTCATAATACAAGCAAGGCGGACACTTTAATCTAGTCAAACTCCATCTCCATGACAGGACCTTAATCTCCTCCACAATTTCATCAATCGCATTTGAAATGCTTTTGAAAATCCTATCATTTATCCATTTCCTAATTACCCAAATTGTCGCATGTCAAATTAGCCAAACCCGTTTCGTAATTTTGTATCTGCGACTTCTCCGCTCCAATAATCTAAATGCACAGACAAATTTGGAGTAATATATCCAACCCAAAATTTTACTCCAAACCGAGGACGAAAAAGGGCAATGTAAAAACAAATGACTAGAAGTTTCATCGTAAACATCGCAAAGCGCACAATTTGTTCAATTTATATTGTGTAAAGCTAGTTTCAGATTATTTCTAAATCATTTGAAATTTTTAAAAAGAACTACCAAAATTATACAAATATTTGGAGCAGGCTAGTTTAAACTTTTTAAATACAATTAATTAAGTGGTTAAATAAGATGCTAACAGATATTTGGAAATCCGGAATAAAGAAAGTGAGGGTTGAATAAATTAGCATACCCATGACTCCACTAACGACACTGCGCACAGCGCAATTGTTCCAAATGTCTTGGCCGCGAATTTCCTCAACAGTGGGCAAACTTATGGGCTGAATTTGAGGCTTCTCGACTTCTTTTGAGTTCAGAGAATCATTTGAAACAGCTTTTTGCGACTCATCAGCCATTGTTGAAGCACAAACCTAAGATATGCAAGGCTGGTTGAATTGAAATCACCACAAAATCTGTGCAATGAACAATGGATGAATATTATTATTATTATTAACACGTCACTAGGAAGCAAAAAATACTTCAAAATTGATACGAGATGGTTTTGGGAGTTTATTATTGTTTTTTATAGGATGAAAGTTTATTTTTTTCTGTAATACAAAATCTGTTTTCTTTGTGGTACTACAAAATTGAATTGGAAGGGTGTTTACATGAATTCTTTAAAATTAATCAATGTTATTTTACTATTTTTAAAATAAAAAATATACTGATTTATTGAAGGATTAAAAATATATTAACTTTTTTAAGGATTAAAATTAAAAATTAACCATAAGGATTAATTTATCATTCTTAAAAATATACTCTTTCAAAGAATATTTTTCCCTATATTTCTCGCGATAAACATGAACTATGGAAATTCTTCGGACAAGAAGCTAGAGGAGAGATACGATCTCTTTTAGAAAATGGGGGATGAAAGCATTATTTTAAGACTTTGATATACTTACCAAGAATGGTATTTCTACAACCAATTTTAAACAACTTTTGTGACAATATTTTTTAATCTCTTTTGATTGGACAATGAGAGAGATAATAAAAGTACAATGAGAGTATGAGAAATAATTGTCTCAAAATTGTCAAAATTAATTGTTCAAATATCATTTCTACAGACTTTAACATCTATTTGATTGATTTCTAAATTCATCTCATCATCAATTTCTCTCTAATTCAAAACTCAAATTGACAATTTTTTTTAAGGGTCAAATCGACAATTCTATTTAATTTAATTGGTCTAATTTTTTTAAAAAAAACTTTACTACCCCCTTCTTCATTCCAAATCACTAAAATATTTTCTTCAAAAACCTGATACATATTAAAAGATTTGAGATGAATACTCAAACTATTTCGACATAATTCTTTAAAAATCATCTTTAAATCTAAAACATTAGAATACTTTATCTTCGAATCTCAAAATTCAATCTATGTCGTCATTGGAATTCATTATCTTTACCTTAAGCAATGAGTTCTCTTTAGTATCCTTCTTGACTTGTTCCATTGAGTAACTTGTGATTTGCAGCATTTCAAGTCTTATACTTAAAGTTGTTAACTCCAATCTAGAAATTCTTTCATCATTTTCGTCTGCTTAAATATTACCACATTGCAGCCTTTGTGCTCAAAGGATTTATTACAATATTGACATTCCTAGGATATTCAAATCAAAATCGTAATCTTATAGACGTTTTATCCATTGATGTTGTCTCACTAGTTAACACTTTGACATGCACTATTTTTCAAATAGTTCACATACGTGCTGGTCTTTTCCACGACCACACTTCCTTGAGCAAATTGAAACTATGTTGCACTTATTGTTCCATCTATTTGCACCTCACAAGCTGCTTTGCACCCTTTTTAGGAGCCTAGGTTTTTTTTTGGTAGTGGTTAATAATTTTGTCTTCTTCCTAAAAAATAAATAATTGCTTTGCTATTAAGACATAATAGTATTTGACAAGAAGTTTGTTTTAATATAGCTTTCATTCACATGCGCCGTAACGTATTAGGAATTGAAATTGAAAAGGAACATATAGAAGAGTATCAAGTATCACACACAAGGCAAAGATAGATGGAAAAAGACAAGGGGAGAGACTGAGACTTCAATGAACCATCAACACTTTTTTACTGTCTTCTCTCTTTGCGCGTCCAACACCAACAAGTGGTAAGTGGAAATTTTTCTTTCTCAAAAACACTCTTCATCTAAATAAACCTATGTTTCTTTTTGTTTGAATTTGTGGAAATTATATGAGATGTATTTTACATTGGAGAAATCTCATGCTAAACTTTTAGTATAATCTTTTTCCAATGTACACAACTAAAATTAATATTGCAAAATGTACGATCTTATTTTCAACTATTAGATCATTAAATCCCATCATTTTTTATTTCATTTAATAGTGAGATTTATATATCCAATAATAGAAAACAAATTTTAAATATAAATATAAAAACAAGTTCTAGAACAAAAAAAAAAGTCATGCTAACTTAGTAACTTGTGCCCTAAGGGCACAAAATTAAAATATAACTTTTGTATTGAGAAGATAAAATTTTAAAATTTTAATACCAAGAAAATGTTTCTAGATTTAGTTTCTATGTCTCAAGGGCACAAGTTAACATTTTCCAAAAAAAATATATAAATTTTTTTTTTAAAGATATATACCTAAATATAAAAACAAACTTTGGGTAAAAAAAAGAAAAAAACACTCCTAAACATATTTAGTCGCATTATTCTCAACAGTTTCTCTTCTCTTCTCTCTCTGGCCTGCAAGGCGATTCATTTCAAGCAGTGAAAGAGAAACTCAAAACATGAGTGACAGTTTGAAGGAAAAAGTGAACGCCATAGGAGAGCGTCTCAAAATCAATGGAGCAGAGATGGGTCGAAAAATGAGTGCTGGAATAGGTACAATGAGTTTCAAGATGAAGGAGTTTTTCCAAGAACCAAACCAAGCCGATAGACTCGTTTACGATGCTACTTCTGAGTCTCTTGATGAGCCTAACTGGGATATGATTCTTAATATATGTGACATGGTTAATGCTGAAAAACTTTATACTTGTGATGTGGTACGTGCCATCAAGAAAAAGATCATGATGAAAAGTGTTAGAGGTCAGTATTTGGCTTTGGTTTTGCTTGAGGCTTTGGTGGAGAATTGTGACAAGGGTTTCTTTGAGGTTGCTACTGAGAGAGTTCTTGATGAAATGGTTAAGATTGTTGATGATCCTGATCAGAGTTTTGTTGCTAGTAAGGAGAAGGCTTTGATGATGATTCAGGGTTGGGGAGAGTCAAATACTGAGCTTAGATATCTTCCTGTTTATGAAGAAACTTATAAGGTATGTTCATAGTTTTCATGCTTTTTATAATAAAAATAAGATATACAAATTATGATAACCCCTAGTTCTCAATTGTAGATCAAGAAAATCAAATAGATGAATGTATCAGTTATGATAATCCCTAATTTTACATATTATGACGACAAATTCAAATCTAAATAAATCATATAATGAATCTCACACAAAGACACAAGTTATTGATCATAGATTCATAAAGTTTGGCCAATTATGCATATATCTTTGACTAAAAGAGTGACGGCTGTGTGATATTCAATTATTCGCCTTAGAGATTAAATATTACGGTCTAGTTTCTATATTTTTTTAGGCAAAATGTATCGATAGACTCAAAATTAAGCACAACAAATGCAAAACTGAGCTATAAAGTAGAGTTTGCAACATACACAGAGACCTCAATACATACTAGAATTAAGAAAGCACATTGAGGTTCCTTTACTGTGACAACATTTCACAACCAAACCAAGCTAAAGAATTACACCATCCAACCTTTAAACCACTGACTAGGATTAATTTTCCAATAGGATATCCTTTCATCTTGAGCAAAAATACCTTACTGCAACCAGCATTAATGAGTTTCTAAACCTGCGCCACACACGCTGCTATGCCACTGGTAATGACCAAACAACCACACCAATAAGAAGATTTGAAGCCAATTCTATATACACTACATAATGTGAGAATCAAAGCATTCCAAGATGCAATAAAGCTAAGATTTGCACACCAAAACAATGGATTTGATCCCCAAAGAATGATCGAGTAAATGAAACCCGGTGACTTTCAACTAAGCGAACTCCAAGAGCCTCTAGTATATAAGTTCATGTATAATTAGTATTTATTGAGACACTTAATTATGCTCTTTCCTCAAATGCCCCCAAAGTTTTATTTTGAAAATTGGAGAAGGGAAATTTTACATTATCAAAGTGATCACTCTAATGATCATTTTACAAACGCTACAAAAGTTATAATCAATCTTAATACGTTGAAATATTTACATAAATTTCTGGTTAATAAACTGTTCATCTGAATGGAATTCATGAATTTGATAACAGTTGTAGTAGTGTGATATTTTTGTTTCTGAAATTCTTTTACTTTTTGTTATGAACTAATGTCTGAACTTAAGCTATAAGATGTGGATAAAGACAGGGGAAGCAACATTAATCGTTTTCCATATTACTTGGTCATAGAAACTTTGATTTTCATGAACCAACTCCAGAGTATGAATGGTTTTATAAACATTTTCTGTTGCAGAGTTTGAAATCAAGGGGCATTCGGTTCCCTGGCCGTAACAATGAAAGCTCGGCTCCTATTTTAACTCCTTCTCACTCTCCCTCTGCACCAGAGGTTGATGACAGTCTTGCACATCTTATTCAGCACGATACTCAGCCTGATCGCAGTCTTGCACATCTTATTCAGCGTGAAAATTCTGTGCCGAGTCTCAAGCCTGAACAAACAAAGGAAGCTTTTGATGTTGCAAGAAACAGCACTGAGCTTCTCTCTTCGGTGTTATCTTCTTCACCTCAGCAAGATGTTCTTAAGGTATTTTATTTTGCTTTTCTTGTGCTGCACTACTAACTAGTACTGGCATTTTTATGTTCCTTTCAATATATGCTCTCATATTCAGTTTAACATTAATGTACTTTGGACTAAAACCTTCTATATATACATAGAATTTAAGTTGTTCTAGCCGTGTTAATAACAACTAGTACTACTGCATATCAATTCTTGCTTTATGTTCACACAATGTATCCTTTTCCTGACCAACTTATTTTCTTCAATATGCAGCAAGATTTGACCATTACATTAGTACAACAATGCCATCAGTCCCAATCTACCGTCCATAGAATCATTGAGACTGTTGGCGAAAATGAAGCATTGCTTTGTGAGGCCTTGAATGTAAATGATGAGATTCATAAGGTTCTCTCCAAATATGAAGAGTTGAAGAAGAAGCCTAAAGCTTCTCCACTTGAACCAGAACAGAATATGATAATACCTGTTACGATTGAACCAGATGAGTCGCCTCATTTTAGAGAAGAGGCATTGATTAGAAAGCCAGCTTGTTCAAGAACTGGTGTTCAGGGATTGAGCCATGATGACATGATGGATGATCTTGATGAAATGATTTTTGGCAAAAAGGGTGGGGATGCATCTGAATGGAGACAAGATCCTAAGAGAACCAACAATCATCAAAATATGACTCCATCTTCTTATAAGTTATAATTATAAGTTGTTGCTTCAATACATACCTCAAGACAGTGTATTATTTGACTTCATGCCACATTCAGAGCCTGTTTGAATGAGTTTTAGTTTTTAGTTTTTAAAATATATTTTATAAATCAATTTTAGCAAACCGTTATTAATCTTTTCTCTTATCTACAACACTCATTAAAATTGGATTATTTTCTGTCCAAAACTACTTACAACTTCTCATTTTAATAAAAAAAATTATTCTGATTAATTTCTTTTACCTTGGAGCACTCGTTAGCGGAACCCTATATATAATTAGGGGTGGGCGTGGTTCAGTTCGGGATGAAAACTGAACCGAATTGAACTGAACTGTTTGCTAAATTTAAAATAACTGAACTGAACTGTTTGCATTTCGAACTGAACAGAATTGTTACAAACCGAACTGAACTGAAACTGTTATTATTAATACCTTTGAAAAAAATATGAAAAAAACAAATGAAATTGAATTTTAGTTACCGAATTGAACTGAACTGTTCCGAACTGTTTCGAATCGAACTGAATTGTTTTGAACTAAACTGTTTCAGTTCAGTTTCAGAACTGTTAGTAATGGTTCAGTTTTTTTTTGGTTCAGTTCAGCAGTTCAGATCAGTTTTTGGTTTTTTTGCCCACCCCATTATATATTGGTACATTTACTAGGCAAAAATTGTTCCCACCCGTAAATTGCTTCAGACACACTATTGGCCTGCCCCTTCACATTGATCAACAACACAAATCATTAAATATATTATATTCAATATTCGAACTTTCAAACACAACATAAATTTATTAATTTGGAATAGACATCTAAATAGAAAAAACAAAAGACAATCTGGATGATACTATAGTAAACTTGCAGTTCAAGAAATGTGTAGATGTCATTTTCAATTAATCTATTTAAAATAACTTTACCAGTACAACATGATTTGAATACATATTATTATGAACTAGAAATTTTGCATACATCAACCTATTACACTACCACTTTTTTAAAACGAGGAGAAGCTGTAATCTTCTTTACAAACTAAAGGCATAAACAACAAGACAAACCATGTAAAAATAATATTAAACTTTGAAGAACACTATCTTGTTCTCTTACTTGAAATTGGAATTATTTTTCTGCAGCTGTTTTGAATTTACAGTCACTAGCAGAGGTGGTTTTAAGCAAAACAAGTCTTCCTTCAAGAAAATGGCGACGGGTTTGGAAGGAGATATTGCGAGTCTTCAACCAGTTGAAGATGAAGACAGCAAGCAAGATTCAGAGAAGAGCAAGGACAAAGATGAAACCACCAACACAGTATCCTACAAGCTTTTCTCATTTGCTGATTCTTTGGATCGTTTATTGATGCTTATGGGGACTGTAGGTGCTATTGGGAATGGAATCTCTTTACCCTTGATGGTTATAATATCTGGAACTATGATCAATGCATTCGGGGAATCCACAACGTCAAAAGTTGTTGATGAAGTCTCCAAGGTAATTTTCTAACTAATCTCATGAATTTGGTGAAGCTTGTTTCATCCGGTATACCCTACATGTTTTTTTTTCTTTCTTTTGCTATTGACCTAGTGGCCAACACATACTCAAGTAAACACACACACGGGAAGGGGGAATGTGGTGACCTGGGTTCGAACCCGAAATTCCACATAAAATATCCTCACAACCAAACGACTAGGTTGTAACAGCTTTAAACCAAACATTTAAAAATTTACTAACGACGACTTATTGTGGTCAGGTGTTGCTGAAATTTGTATACTTGGCGGCGGGTAGCTTTGTTGCGTCATTTTTGCGTAAGTACGTTAATTTAACTGTTAATTTGTACAATCTATCTTATTACTCTAGTGCATTATGACCCCAAATAAACCATGGATGCTATGTACTAGAGGTGACTTGCTGGATGATCACTGGGGAGAGACAGAGTGCAAGAATTAGAGGCGTATACCTTAAAACAATTTTGAGGCAAGATGTGAGCTTTTTTGATAAAGAAACTAACACAGGAGA
>Ga0315914_1005749_pt1 | contig 17904 bp, 7 predicted proteins | sample MpolenodulesMG_FD_203920 | JGI IMG/M metagenome (GOLD analysis project Ga0315914, IMG submission 203920) | Medicago polymorpha root nodule microbial communities from Los Angeles, California, United States - elongated nodules | ecosystem: Host-associated > Plants > Roots > Nodule | place: USA...
GATTGAATGATAGGAACGACTCTCGGATCGTTTAATGGTGCGAGACATCGATGATTAAACGATACAATTGAAGTCACCATATTATTTGGACACGAATAATATTGATGAGGGATACGTGGTAATATCAAATGCAAGCTAGAATCCATGCATGATTTTTAGGTTACGTGTGAAGCTTGATTAAGGAACTCTAATCCTAACAAGCTTTACGCCCTATCAATCTAAAGTTTTAATCTTATAACGTAGATATTTAGGTTTTAAACAAACAAACAAATTACTCTTTCAACTTAAAATGGTAATTGATGTCGAACAATCCATGATATCGCACTAGTCCATGAGGAGACGATATATAAATACTTACTTTTGATATACGTAAATATGCTACATCAATAGCCGAGCGTGAGTTAACTCACGTAGTTGTATTTTTCAGCGTGAGTTAACTCAAGTTGAACGAGAATGATCTAAAACAGATTGGAGAAGAGCAATTATCTAAGTATAATTTTGTTGGGATGCATGATAATATTTCCTTTTGTTATATAGGTCTAAATCAAACACTTATTATTTGACAAAAATAACGAGTAAATGGACAAGTTAGACCAAACTCATACATCTATCAACAACAAAAAAAAAATCAAAATAATGCTTATTGTTAATTTGTAATTGTTTAAATTATCATTATTTTTTTATTAGGAGTCATTTTTAATATTAGAGCCAAACCTCCAATTTTATTGGTACGATCTACTATTGGTTACTCTTTTGATGCATCGACTTTAAAGTACCCAACACATCCCCCGAACGCCAAGATGAAAGGTGAAGGCTCTTTGAGAAACCACGTGTGCCTGAAGTTACTAAACCGTCCTAAAAAACAATTTTGATCGTAACTATCTAAACAATATGAGTTGATAAAAACTAAATTTTCGATTGAATGTATTTTAACATAAATCATTTTTATTCTCAATTTTCTTCAAACTAAAATCAATAAGAAAAACAAAATCCTCTAGTGTCACCATTCCGGTGCACCTACTGTAATTTGTAGATTCATTGAATCTTATATCCAGATCTAACAAGCTCCACCCTCTTTTCATGGTATTCAAATCCTAATTGCACAAGTTTGCAGTTGTAGTTGGTTGGCATAGCATGGATGGAGATGATGTCACACTGTCCAACAAACCTGTAACTTTCAACCTTTTCCTTAAAAAAGTAAAAAATCTACCAACATGACACAAACAAACAAAACTTTCTGCAAAACACTCATGCTCCTCCAATCCTCAAACTTTCTTTTTTTCATTTTCTTTCAATAATTATTACATCACAAACCGCACTGAGTTCCCACAGTCACTGTTACACGTCTCTTGTTTACGTGGGAAAATGAAACGGTTAAACCAATTTTCATTGGATGCAACACAGCAATTTCAAAACATTGGTGAACACTAGGCTGGAACCAAACTCCATTGGGACAACCATGATTGAGAGCCCATTCCACATGTTCACCATGTATTGGTAACGTGATTTAATTGATTGGTTATTCATTGTCCTTTTCTTTGGGAACATATTATCTGCATTACCTCCATCTTTATGCAATTTTCATAACCGTCCAATCTCAATCAACAGAGTGGCCAAGATTAAAAAATGACTATTTTGCGATGATTTTTAGGGGTGTATTGGATTAAGATTTTAAAGGATAATTTTTGTTTAAAAAGTCTTAAGGATTTTAAAAAAAAATTGTAGAATTTTAATGACTTTGATGATTTTAAAAGATAATCGAGATTTACAATTTGGATGGATTTAACTCATAAGATTTTAAAGGATTTGAAATGATTTTGTGGATTTCAAAAAATTTCAACAGATTTATGAATTTTAAAGACTCATTGAAAAAAAAAAATGATCCTAACACACTCTCTTTCGCAAGAGTCTTGATTGAATACCACAAGATTTTTTTTAAATGACAAATTTTTTTAATTGAATACCACAAGACTTTTTTTAAAGACTTTTTCTAAATTGCAAAAAGTCTTGATTGAATATCACAAAACTTTTTCATGATAAAAAGATCTTTTAAAATCACTTAGTATAATTTTATTTTTTTTATTGGCTAAAAACAATAGTGAAAGAGAGAGTAAAATCAAACTAATCTTGCTTACCTGTCCTGATGCACACTCTTCAACCATTTCAAATTAAAAGAATATTTTTTAAAAAATCAAATATTTTAATTTTCAATATACTCCCTTCGTTCACTATTGTAAGCAAAAAAAATATTTTTTATATTCATTGAACAAATGGTGCATTTACATACATCAACTATTCAATTAGTCTAAAAAGTGGTATTTTGTTTATAATAGTGACTAAATGGAGTATTGAATACACACATTTTCATAAAAAAAACTACCCTTTATGATTCTTAAAGAGTTTCATTTGATACTCATTAGTATTTCCCAAAACAAAATGGAAGTATGAGAGAGTTCTGTAAAAGTTTTTTCAAAATGATTATACAAATATCAAATTTCTTAAAAAATCTTTCGTAAAATTATTTTTTTCAGAATATTCGTAAAATAAAATTTTAAAAATATAATTTGACAAATTAATAATACTTTGACATAGAGACCTCAATTACTCCTTGATTTATGTTTAAATTTTGCACTCAACAAAATTTGATTCATTTTTATAAGTTTTGTGCTAATTTTTTTTTATTTTAAAATTTCTCACTTTAGGATATAAGAGTTTGATCTATCAGTAAAAAATCAAATTTTGAGTCTGAAGACTCGAATTTTGAGTTTCGTTGGTGTCATTGTTGAAAGATCAATATAAATACTTCTTCTATCCCTGGTTACAAGACTACTTGCAAAACATATTTGCCTCTAAATATAAGATCAATATAATATTCTTCTTCTTCCAAATATACTCCTTATTAATATCATCAGTTTTGCTATAAAAACAAAATATCATCATCTATCTTGATATTTGAAAAGTATCATTGACTGCATTTATATGCAAAACATTGGTGAGCATTGACTATATAAATCACTGATGGTTATTAACGACCAAGATTGTCTATTGCATGTAAATACGTTTTTTCTCTTACAACATGTAATCCGGTCCCTTCTCCTTAACACATCAAATATAGCAAACAAAATAGCCACCGGTGCCTCTTATTTTTGCCTTTATATAACCAAAAGCTGCGATTAGGATTCAAACTTTTTTTCCCTTTCCTTTTTCTCTCCAAATCATTAGATAGAAAAAAAAAATCCTTATTTTGACATGAAGAATTCATGTACATAGAAACGTAAAGGAATTGTCTTCTGTTTTGGGCTTGTCAAATTAAGGAAATAGTTTCATTTTTTTTCTATCTAAAGGAAAATCATTTTTTATATATTCTATTTGGAAGATTTGTAAAGTGCCATTATTGAAATCTCCATAAAGATACAATCTTTTTTATGCAACTTTTGTAGATATTATTAGTGATAACATTGTTTAGAAATCGCAAAATCAAAAGGGTGATTTGTTTTTGAGGAATGAGAGTAAGGATAGAATGGATTTCTGGCCAGAGTTTCTTGCAAGTAGTTCAGGTAGAGAATTTGTGGCTGGTGGATTTGGAGGCACTGCTGGTGTAATTTCTGGTTATCCTTTGGATACTCTTAGAATCAGACAACAAAGTGGTGGCCAAAATGGTTCCGCTTTTAACATCCTTAGACAAATGTTGTCTAAAGAAGGATTTTGTTCTTTGTACCGTGGCATGGGTGCACCATTGGCATCAGTTACTTTTCAGGTAATTTTTTTTCTTTTTTTTTTGTATGCTAGATGATGATATAAAACTATATGATGGCGCTCATAGCGCTTAATCGATGCTATGATTTATCGTTTATGAACGTTGATAAGATCCTTCGATCTGGCATAAATCATCAATTGGGTTTATGTCATTTTACTCTTTCTTGAGTTTAGATGCATCATCATCACAAATTTGCAGTTGGATTCATGTGAATAGGATAATGTTAATTTTTTAGATATGGTTTTTGTTATGTGTATCTTATCAACATGATGTTGCAAGTGTGGATTATGTCACAAAACATCTTTTGTCATCTCTTTCATGAATTTGGTTTGTGAAGGATTCTTAATGTTCTTTGAATCTCTGATGGATGCAATTTGGAAGACAAAAAAAAAAAGTATGGCTGGTATGATAGGAATCGGTTGTGATTGTGGGGAATAAATTAATCTTAATTGGTGGTACTTTTTTATTCGGAATATACTCATTAATCCGAATGCCTAATTCCTTTTATTAATTTTATATTTGTTTAAACTTATATTGGTTTTGCCTTTTGATTTGTTTAGATAAAGGATTAGGATTAGATTAAGATTAGGATCAGTGCCTCTTTGATACCTTTTTCCAACTCAAGCAATATTAAATATTTTCACATTAGCCAGGTGAGGTGGATCTGAATCCCAAAAAAAACTCTTTTCACAAAAAAATAAATAAACTCTACAACTGTTACATGGGCCTATGTCATGTGATTCAATGTCTAAGATGAGGTCATTCAAAAAATTCATAAATGTTGATCACTTGTGATTATGACATTAAAATTGTGTCAAGCCAGCAAAGAATATTTATAATTTCCTAGGATGTCAAATCAATTAGATGCATCAAAACATTTTTTGTTCACCCACCTACCAATATGATGACATGAACATAACTGCATAATAAGGTACAAAATTGACATATTATCCAGTTATCTACATATGAAGTTTGTGGGTGCCACTGGCCACTGGGTCATGTATAGTCATATCAATATGGCATTCAAAGGCTATTGCAACATCAAAGAAATGGTCTTTGAATCATTTGATGTCAATGTTATGTAGTGTAAAGATATAACCAGGAAAAATGTCTAAAAATTTGGATATTGCAACCATATAGATCAATTCTATTTCATTTTTTTGACTGTATCATTGTTTTATTTTTTTCTTACTTCATATTATCCCTTCATATGAGATGTTAAAGTGAAACTAAAGTTCATTGTCTATCATTAATTTTTTATTTTCGTTTTGCGTGGCAGAATGCTGTGGTTTTTCAAACATATGCAGTTCTCTCAAGGGCATTTGACCCATCTGATTCTGCTAAAGATCCTCCATCCTACAAGAGTGTTGCATTAGGCGGAATGGGCACAGGAGGTCTTCAAAGTTTATTGCTTTCACCAGTGGAGTTGATCAAAATTCGACTTCAGCTGCAAAACGCAAACCAGTCAAAAGAATCTGGAACAACTCCTGTAAAAGTAGCTAAAAACATATGGAGAAAAGAAGGTTTGCGTGGCATATATCGAGGACTTGGCATCACTATAATGAGGGATGTACCTTCTCATGGTTTTTACTTCTGGACATATGAATACATGAGGGAACTGTTGCATCCAGGTTGTAGAAAAAGTGGTCAAGAAAGTTTGAATACTATGTTGGTGTCTGGAGGATTAGCAGGGGTAGCAAGTTGGGTTTGTTGCTACCCTTTTGATGTTGTGAAGACGAGACTACAAGCTCAAACGCCTTCTGCTATAAAATACAAAGGCGTCTATGATTGCATCACGAAAAGCGTCAGAGAAGAAGGATACCCTGTGTTGTGGCGCGGTTTAGGAACTGCGGTTGCCAGAGCATTTGTTGTGAATGGTGCTGTATTTGCTGCTTATGAGTTTACACTGAGGTTCTTGTTTAAGAATGAAAACGTTCAAATGCAGGAAACAATTTAGAATGGCAGGTTCACTCAAGACAATCAAAATTCAGCTGTTATATTCATTATAAAACATTTTATATTCATACAAATACAATTTCCAAATATTTGTCCTCCATCTTCTATTAGTTAATTGTGAAACTTATGTATATATTAGAAAGGGTCAATAGAACAACAATTGTCAATCATCAAGTTCAATTTAACAAAACTCACATAAAGGAACCTTTTTGTTCTTTATTTCACATACAAAAAGACCAACTCAGCAATTCAAACCAACTAAATCCAAGACAATGCCAATATTCAGAAAAGGCCAATTTAACAATGAAAACATTCAAATGCAGGAACAGTTTAGGACGTAAGGTGCACTCAACGATCAAAATTCAGTTGTTATATTAAAGCATCAAACTAAACTAACTGCTTGCTTTGGTTGAAATCAATTTGAGGATAGCCTATGTATTAGATTTTACATTTTAGAATCCTCAAAATTGATTTCAACCGAAAGGGATTGTGTGATGCTTTTGGATGAATCCAGGTTTTGCGCTTTAGAGACCTCTAAAATCACCTTTGTTACATGTCTGCCAAACATCTTATATTTGATTCCGTTGTTACATGTCCACAAAACATCTTGTATTTGATATTCATTAACAATGACAAATATTTGTTCTCCTCATATGCATCGAGTTCAAAGCCTATATGTAAGAAAAGGAGTCGATGGAGCAAGAATTGATGATTGACAACTTAAATCTAACAAAACTCACAACAAGGAACCATTTTATTTTAACTCGTCAATCAGAGCAACCTAGATGCACGACAAGGACAACATGTCATTGGTCTGAGTAGTAAGAGACTTAAGACATCTTAAGTAATAAGTATGTCGTCACAAATTCAACCTCTAACTCTTGTGCAAGGAGAAAATCAACCTTGTGTGCTCATTGCTTAACAGAATTTCTTAAAAGAGATTAGTCACGATTCGGCAATGGTAGAGTCATCATACTCATAATATGGTTGCTAAATGAAAGAACTATCCAAATGTAAGACAACGTCAATGATAGCATCAATCCGTAAAAAAAGAATATAATACACTTAATTACATACGAAGTCCTCAGTGATACAAATTCAAGTAATGTTATTATTGTATAATAACATAAAAGAGTGACATAAAGCAAGGTAACTAAGAAAGCTAGACATTTTCATCACCAAATGGTTCTATCCCAATCCTTTTCGTATTGACTGAGAAGCTTACTCATGTAGGAAAGGAGCCTATTGAACAATTGGCGATCATCAAATCAAATCAACTTAAACAAACTCACACCATAAGGAACCTTCGATTTTTAATTTCACAAATAAAAAAGGCCAAGTTAACTACAAAATTTTGAGCAAACCAGATACCAAACTCACATAGAAAGAAACCATTTTCTCTTAATTTCCATAAACAAAATGACCACTTTTTTTGGGTTTAACTTTAACCTCCGGTTCCCAAGAGAAAATGCTTATGGTAATCCAGAGTTTGAACGAAAAGGAAGTAAAGTCTACACAATGATTGTTCCAATCACGATTTAAATTCAGATTCTCTCAAATGATTCATCCTTAATTGAAGTTCATTACCAAACTTGGTTATAGAAAATGGCCAATTGAACTAGGCAATTAAGATCAACATAGATGCAAGACAATATCAATTTTAGAAGGGAAAAAAATCATAACATATATCATATTACATTATATCATAATCATTTGCTTAATTTACATACAAAACCCTCATTGATACAAAATCATATAATGCTATTATTATTTTTATTCTATAACAATACAGCACAACAATGTAGCTAAAAAGCTATACATTTTCAAAACCAAATGACTCATTCATTCTCAACCCTATCATCATCACCACCACCACCAAGATTAAGACCCATCATAATATCAACCAAAACATGAGGATCATTATAATTCCTAACAGCTTGAACAATACCCTTAACACGTTTAAAACAATCCTCATAACCAAAAACCTCAGTCCCCACAAACACACCATGACACCCCAATTGCATCATCAATGCTGCGTCGGCGGGAGTCACAATCCCGCCGGCAGCAAAATGAACAACAGGTAATCTACCCATCTGTTTCGTCTGCGCTACAATATCATAAGGCGCTTGAATTCTCTTCGCAAACGCGAAAACTTCATCATCATCCATATTACTAAGCACTCTCAGTTCTTTCATCAAACACCTTACGTGCATTACAGTTTTCGCAATGTTACCTGAATTTTCCACCTCACCTTGAATCCTTATCATCGCTGCACCTTCTCTAATTCTACAAAGCGCTTCACCGAGGTTACGCGCTGAGCTTATGAACGGTGTTCGAAAATTGTGTTTGTTGATGTGATTCTGATCATCAGCGATGGTCAGAGATTCATTTTCGTCAATGTAATCAACGCCGGTGGCTTCGAGGATTTGAGCTTCGACGAAATGGCCGATTCTGACGGGGGAGATAACGGGGATTGAAACGGAGTGTTTGATGGATTTGATGAGGGAAGGATCGGTCATGCGTTGTTGATCGGAGACGGTGACGGCGCAGGCGCCGGCTTGTTCGGCGATTTTGGCTTGGTGGAGGTTTGTGACGTGGAGAATTGCGCCGCCGCGGAGGGTTTGGGTGAGGGATAGTTTGAATGAGTATGGGTTTTGGATTGGGTCGGTGGTGATTGTGGTGGCGTTGTAGACTGTGACGGTGGTGTCTTGTGCCATTGTGATGAAGGTGTTTGTGAAAATGCGTAGAAGAAGAGTGTAGCGAAGGTGTTTGTGAAAATGCGTAGAAGAAGAGTGTAGCGAAGGTGTTTGTGGAAATGCGTAGGTGAAAAGTGATGGAATGGAATTGCTTAGTGATGGGAAATAAGTATATTGAAAAGAGAAGAATCTAGAATGTTTGAGAGTGGGTTCTGGAAAATTCGAATTTGAACAGAAAGAATGTTTAAATGAGTTGGTATGGTTCATGACGTGTAAAGGTTTGATTCTGTTTTTCTCATGGAATATTCTGACCAAGTTTTTGCTGTGGTGAAAATTTTAAAGACACTTCTGGTTTTTGAGAAAATAATCAGTACTACATTAGACTAGCTCTCTCTTTTGTTTTGTTTTTTTTGAGCTCTCTCTTTTGTTGTTTTTTTTTTGAAGGAGGAGAAGAAGAAGAAAAAAATTTGAAGGAGGAAAAGAAAAAAAAAAGAGAGAGAACTGATATTTTGTAAATTGAGAAATGATATTCTGTTGATTTCTAAATATGTGAGGTTTTGAAATTGAGAAATGATATTTTGTATAACTATTTTGTGATAACTTTTGGACAACTTTCTCTCACATACTCACAAGATTTTTTTTCCTCTCTTTTACTTCTTCTCTCTCAATTGTTTTTGACTAATAAAAAGAGAGAGAGAAAAAGAGAGAAAAACATAATTATCATCAAAATTATCATCAAATCGATGTACAAATATCACTTAAATTTTAGGAAGGTTTGAAATATTATTAGAAATTAAACATACCTAAGAGACCAGAGTAACTCCAAAAGTGTATTTTATCCTATTAGTAATAACATTAATAAAATTGTTGCCTTAAAAAAAAAAAATTCTAGAATAATCTGCCTTCACCCTAAAATAATGACCTATTTTATTTTATTTTTTTTAACTTTCCAATTTGTTTTGTTAGTTCTTCTTTAATTTGGTGTTTAATTTTGCTATTTTGAGAAGTACGTGAAATTATAAAAAGATCATGGGTTCAATTCCCTAGCTATAAACTAACAAATATTTGTCATTTAATTTCTATTTTATTTTAAAGAAGCACAAGGTTTAGAAGGAGGAAATGCCTACCATGCTAACATGGTTTAGAAGGAGGAAATGTCTACTATAAGAGATATTATTTTCCCTACAATTAAAGTATATATTTGCCACTAACGTCCCTTTTATGAAACTTAGAAATGTTTAAGTTATGTCTTTGTTGATGATTATTGTCTTGATTTTCTATGAACACTTTTATAAGATTTAGGAATGTTTAAGTTATGTCTTTGTTAATGATCATTATCTTAATTTTCTATGAAGATTTTTATGAAACTTAAGGATGTTTAAGTTGTGTCTTTGTTAACGATTGTTATCTTAATTCTCTATAAAGATAGTGTTGATTTTTCACTTTGTAGTTGTTGATATTCGTTTTAGTGATCTGGTTGATGCCCATTATCTTTTCAATGTTGTAAGTTCTTTTTTCTTTCCACAATTTGAACAAAGTATGATAAAACTACATAATAATTACAAAATCATCTATTCAAAAGTTCTTGATAAAAAAATTATCCATGTAAAAGTTACTTCTTTTAGTTCATTAAACAATAGACATTTGTTCGCATTTATTATAGTGCAAATATTTATACATCTCTTAAAAATATACGACCATTAGTAAAACTACATAGTAAAATAATTACAAAATCATCTATTCAAAAATTCTTGATAAAAAAATTATCCATGTAAAAATTACTTCTTTTGGTTCGTTAAACAATAGACACTTGTTCGCATTTATTATAGTGCAAACATTTATGCATCTCTTAAAAATATAAGACCATTGGAAATTTCTAAATATGACAAAAATCGATGTGCCCATTCATTAGAGAAAAGTATGCTCCTTGAATTGGTTTTACATCATTCTTTCCTCAAGTTAAAAGTTTCAATTTTAATTAACTAATTTATTACTTTGGTTTCGCATTTAATGAGTAAATAGGCAATTACCCATCGAAATTGTAAGTTTCGTCAATTACCCCCTTAAAATTAACAAAACTTCAATTACCCCCCTGAAATTGCATAACGTTAATCAATTTACCCCCTCCGTCAAATTCTTCTGTTAGTCAACATCACGTTTTGCAAATACCCCCCCTGAAGTTTTGCACTTATGTGCAAAATGCCCCGCGAACTTAAAAATTTATATATTTTTTTCTTATAATTGACTCAAAAGATATTAAAGGCAAACAAGGAAGCTTGAGAAATGCATTTAGGATTCAAGGAAGAGCTTAAAGAGTTACTTGGTGAAGGGTACTATGGTAAAGAAGGATTACCAAAAGTGTTTATTAAAAAGAAATACAATGGTGGAGTTGAGGAAATTCAGAAACTACATGATGACAAGAAGCTTAAGAAGTTGCTTGATTGTTGTGAAAGGATTGATAACATTGAAGGAGGTGATGGTGGATGTGAGGCTTGTGGTGATATAAAGTTTGTTCCTTGTGAAACATGTTATGGAAGTTGTAAAATCTACTATGAATGTGATTATGAAGATGATAATTGTGAGGTTGGTGGGTGAGTGTTGATTCCAAATGTGTTCTCATTGCAATGAAAATGACCTAATAAGATGTTTCATGTGTTGTTTCTAGTTCCATATTTCATTTTGACATTTAACAATGAAAATGGCCTAAGTTAATTGTTTGTCTTTAATATTTTTGAGTCATGGATAAGAAAAAAATATATAAATTTTCAAGTTCGGGAGACATTTCGCACATAAATGCAAAACTTTAGGGGGTATTTGCAAAATATTATCTTGACTAACAGAAGAATTTGACGGAGGAGGTAAATTGATTAACGTTGTGCAATTTTAGAGAGTAATTGAAGTTCTGTATTTCAGGAGTTAATTGCCTATTTACTCTCCACTCACTTTTTTCCATTTAATTTCACGTTTTCAACAAACCGCCAACCCCACCATGAAGAATTATAGGCTAGTCAATCACCACTAACTCGTCTAGGGCATGAAGTAATAAGGACGTGTACGACAATACATACATTCTTAAGAATAAGGTTCCAATGTTGACTCATTGACAAACTTTTGTACCTTCCAACACAGGACATGGTGTGTTTTTATCTGAACCATTTAATAATCAAGAAAATAATTCAAATATACTTATCACATCTAGAAAATCTAAACTTGGTTGTAATAATGTCGCTTTATCCCCCAGCAAAGAAAATACTAGTATAACATTAATGTTTTATGTCTGATCATTTTAAAAATAACCAATGGAGTTTTAAAGTCTGTCCTAACTAGCATAATATTTTGGCATAATGACTCTTTTATAACAAAAAAAAGTCATTTTAACCCGTACATGTTGGTTTGATTAATAAAAAGTTGACTCACACCTTGTAAGAGTGTAAGTTCAATTTCTATTATCAACATAAATGAGACCAAGACCTATAAATGTTTGGCTTCAGTTTACGGTCCTAAGGGGACTTAATTGCATCTTAAATGATCTAATCAATAGTTGAGCATGTGTGCAGTCTATAAAAGGAGAAAAAAAAAATGTTATTGACACATAATTCAGGCTCTCATACATAATTCACTATGAGAGAACACATAATCTTTTGGCTTTTCTTTATACCATTCAGCATAATATATTCCAGTTCTAATAGTTTTGTGGTGAATGGCTACTATATTAGCCATCAACGTTCCTTGTTGCTACATTTGAAAAACAACCTTATTATATTCAACCCCACAAAATCTTCAAAGCTAGTTCATTGGAACCAAAATGACGATGATTATTGCCAATGGCGCGGGGTGACATGCAATGAGGGACATGTTAGAGCCCTTGATCTTAGTCAGGAGTCTATCTCAGGACTTAATTATTCAAGTGCTCTATTCAGCTTTCAATATTTGCAAAGTTTGAACTTGGCTTTTAATCACTTTCGTTCCGTGATTCCTCAAGAGCTGCATAAGCTGGAGAATTTGAGGTATTTGAACTTGTCTAACGCCGGCTTTGAGGGGCAAGTCCCAAAAGAAATATCTTACCTCAAAAGGTTGGTTACTCTTGATTTGTCTTCTTCATTTACTTCACATCATAGCCTAAAACTTGAGAAGCCAAATATAGCAATGTTTCTGCAAAACCTCACAGATATCACAGAATTGTATCTAGATGGTGTAGCAATATCAGCGAGTGGAGAGGAATGGGGTCGTCCTTTATCGTTATTAGAGGGCCTTCGTGTTTTGAGCATGTCATCATGCAATCTATCTGGACCTATTGATTCTTCACTGGCTAAGCTTAGATCACTCTCTATTCTAAAATTGAGCCACAACAAATTGTCTACCACACTGCCAAATTTCTTTGCAAATTTCTCCGATTTAACCATGCTACAACTTAGTAGTTGTGGCCTAAATGGTTCTTTTCCACAAGATATCTTCCAAATACACACATTGAAGGTCCTTGACATATCAAACAATAATTATCTTCATGGTTCTTTGCCAGATTTTCCACCGCTTATGTGTATTCACTACTTGGATCTCCACCATACAAATTTCTCGGGACCACTTCCAGATACAATTTCCAATCTAAAACTATTGTCTACCATTGATCTATCTTACTGTCAATTCAATGGAACACTTCCTAGATCAATGTCAGAACTCACCCAACTTGTTTATCTAGACCTGTCATCCAATTACTTCACAGGCCCCCTCCCTTGTTTCAATATGTCAAAGAACCTAAAATTTCTATCCCTCTTTCTTAATCATTTAAGCGGGGATTTATCATCCAACCATTTTGAGGGCCTCGTCAATCTTGTCAGCATTGATTTAGGGTTCAATTCTTTTGATGGGAACATGCCCTCGTCTCTACTTAAGCTCCCATACTTGCGAGAACTGAAGATTCCAAGTAATCAACTAAGTGGTCTCTTGGGTGAATTTGACAATGCATCTTCCCCGGTATTACAGATGCTCGATTTAGGAAGCAATAACTTACAAGGATGTATTCCGTTGTCTCTCTTTAATCTTAGAACACTCTGTGTCATTCAACTTTCTTCCAACAAGCTTAATGGCACAATACAGTTGGACGTCATTCGAAGGGTAAGTAATCTAACTATACTAGGTCTATCACATAACAATCTATCAATTGATGTCAACTTTAGAGATGATCATGACTTGTTACCCTTTCCAGAGATGAGAACAGTTTTGTTGGCTTCTTGCAAGTTAAAGGGAATACCTAATTTCTTGAGAAATCAATCCAAATTAGTATCTCTTGACCTATCTAACAATGAGATTGAAGGATCAATTCCTAACTGGATTTGGCAACTTGAATCTCTCGTTAGCTTGAATCTTTCCAAGAATTCACTAACTAATCTTGAAGAAAGTTTTTTGAACTTGAGTTCTAACCTTTTTACGGTTGACCTTAGTTCTAACCAACTGCAAGGGCCTATTTCATTTATCCCAAAGTATGCAAGTTATTTGGACTACTCAAGCAACAAGTTTAGCTCTATCATACCACCAGATATTGGAAACTATCTCCCTTTCATATGTCAATTGTTTCTTTCAAACAACAGTTTTCAGGGAGAAATCCATGAATCCTTTTGTAATGCTTCAAGTCTTCGCTTGCTAGATCTATCCCACAACAACTTTGACGGGACAATCCCGAAGTGTTTTTTAGCACTTAATAACAGTCTTAGGATGTTGAATTTCAGTGGAAACAAGCTTCGGGGTCATATCCCTGATACAATATCCCCAAATTCATGTGCACTAAGATATTTGGATCTTAATGACAATATCTTGGATGGCACCATACCAAAATCTTTGGTCAATTGCAAGAAACTACGAGTCCTAAACCTTGGAAATAATGCTTTATCTGACAAATTTCCATGTTTCTTGAGCAATATATCCACCCTAAGAATCATGATTTTAAGGTCTAATAAGCTCCACGGATCTATTGAGTGCCCGAATAACACTGGTAACTGGGAGATGCTTCATATAGTTGATATAGCCAAGAATAACTTAAGGGGTACAATACCGAGAGCACTATTAACTAGTTGGAAGGCAATGATGCGCAACGAAGATGTGCTTGGGCCAGAATTTGGCCATTTGTTTTTCGAAGTTAGTGATAACTTCCAGTATATGAGTTTGAAGAATTTGGTGCCACATATGAACAAATATCTTGCAATGAAATTGCTTAAACTTGTTACAAACATGTCTCTTGCTATCCTTGACCAAGGGTTTGCCGATGCAAATTCAGCAGGTATTGCTCGTTTTCAAGACTCGGTTACGATTGTCAACAAAGGTCAACAGATGAAGCTGATCAAAATTCAAATGGCGTTCACTTCTGTGGATATGTCAAACAACTATTTGGAAGGGCCAATACCTGATGAGCTAATGCAATTCAAGGCATTGAATGCTTTGAATTTGTCACATAATGCATTTGTGGGACATATACCATCATATGTGGGAAATTTGAAGAATCTTGAGTCACTGGATTTGTCAAACAACTCATTGAATGGAGAGATTCCCCAAGAGCTTTCAAGTTTATATTTCCTTGAATATATGAATCTCTCATTCAATCACCTGGTGGGACAAATTCCGTTAGGTACTCAGATTCAAACTTTTGATGCAGATTCCTTTGAAGGAAATGAAGGGTTATGTGGACCTCCACTAATCAACAAATGTGACGTTGATGGAACGCGGTGGTTGCCACCACCAGTATTTGAAACACCTTATTCTCATAATGAGAGTCCAGTTGATTGGAGTTTTCTAAGCTTAGAGTTGGGATTTATTTTTGGTTTTGGAATTTTCATCATCCCTATTATTTGCTGGAAAAAATGGAGGTTGTGGTATTCTAAACATGTAGATGGAATGCTTTATAGGATCATCCCCCAACTTGATTTTGTGTATGAGCAACATGAAGGGAAGACATATAGAATTTTGAGGTGGAGGTACTGATTTATAAAGTCTTGGGGGCATATTGTTATAGCTCCAACAATTTGCACTCTCTATTTTATGGGTTTATATTTTCCTCACATTTCTTTAATAATTAGTAGTAGTGTCAAAATAAGGATCCAACTAATGGTTTGTGTCCATTAATTAGTGTTGGTTTCAAGTGTAAGTAGTTAAGTCTTACATCGTCTATGAATGAGTAAAATGTTAAGTGTATAAAAGAAAGGACACATATGTCTAATGCATTAAGGTTTCTATGGTGTCTCCCTCTTTTGTGGTCCGACAACATTTGGTCCCATTGTTTACCCCGCACCGTCTAGACTCCCCAACACATTTAAGGGGGGTTAACATCTCCTAACAAATGTTTTCTACGGAACCCTATTTCAAATTGTTAGGGTGTGTTTGTGTGTTAGATTTTGGAGGGTTATGGAAGCAAAGGTACAAATACACCATCAGACCAAAGATACCGAACTATCTACCACATGTGTTACACACGTTGATACGATAGTCACTAGTCAGTGTGTCTCAGTTAAACTCTAGCAATTATTATGATTTAAGTAGATTTCACCGTATATTACAACATAATATGATCAATTAGTCTTTTTTTTTCATTCACAACAAAGAATTAAATTTCACCCTAGATTCTAGAACAATCAATGTGACAGTTCTGTTAGTTTTCTTTCACTCCAAGAAACTTTTTTCCTGCCATCTTCACTTGCAACTGCAATTTTGAGAGAGAGAGAGAGAAAATGGCACCACCATTGATACTACCAAAATTAATTCTTGTGATTCTTGTGTTATGTCTTTTATTTCAACACAAAAATCACAACAAGAACACCAACACATTCAACTCCATCAATATCGTTCCAATACATTCTTTTTCAAGTTTCCCTGTTTCTTTATCTGCCATCAACAACAACAACCATGTATCAGAATCATCTTCTGATTCTTCTTCTAACTCTCTTCTTGAATATGATTTCTACCGTAATTCATGTCCTCATGCTGAGCACATTGTTCGTTCTACGCTTCACCGGCTTTATAGAACTAATCCTCCTTTGGTTCCTGCTCTTATTCGTCTTGCTTTTCATGATTGCTTCATTCAGGTCCATTTTTCTTTCTTTCTATTTATAATGATTCATTTTCTTGTGTATTATTATTTCATAACAATGAAGAAAAAAATAGGGTTTTATTGTGTATTTTAATAATTGTTATTATTATTTGGTCATTTCTGATTCTGGGTCTATTATCTTATTCCAGGTTTTTGTTCTTATCTTTATTCAATAATTTCTTGGACAAATTTGTGGTTGTTTTGAATAAACATATGATAAAAATGAAATTTTATCTCTTTGGTTTTTAACAAAGTTTTAATTAGAATCAGTTATTATATATGAAAGTAAGATGATTTAAACATTTTATAAACACTTGCCCAAATGTGATTTTATGAAAAAGTTTAAATTTTTGAATTTTTTGATTCAACAATCCTTTTACTTTTATATCTCAGTTTGACTGCAGTCATGTTGTTAAGTTGATTTTGCTTTTGATTTAGGTAATGTTTGGATAAACAGTTTGATTAAGCACATTTAGTTTAAGCGATTTTGTTTATGTATACGTTATTTCAATGAAATTATTTTCAACATATGCTATAAGCTATATTAGAGAAATTAGAGAAATAAGCTGAAAACAACTTATGGACATATTATAAACTGTTTCGATAAGTTTTTTCATATAGACTCAGAACTGCTTATGCAAGTAGATACATAAATCAATCCAAATAGATTCTTAGTGTTTGGTGTGTATTTCTGAGTCAGCACAATTAGACCTCATTTATGCTTTGAAACTAAATATGGATTTTAATTGGGTTTGCATCAGGGATGTGATGCTTCTATTTTGTTGGATAATGATGAATACATTGATTCAGAGAAAGATTCACCTCCTAATGATAGCCTCAAAGGATTTGATGTAATAGAGACCATTAAATCTAAGCTCGAAGAAGCATGTCCTGGAGTTGTTTCTTGTACTGATATTCTTGTACTTGCTGCAAGAGATTCTGTTGTTCTGGTAACATTATTTATTTCCCTATATATTTCCTTTCTGTCATCATTGTATGTGTATATGTTTAAGAGATTAAAACCTTTTTACACCTGCATTTGTTGGATATGACTCATAGTTTACTAATAAGTGGGTACGATGTAAACTCTAAGCTTGAATAGTAGAAAGTCATTGCGGCCGCTTTGCAGTCAGTCGGAGACGTAGACACAATTGACCAAACTATGTGATCATATATCTTGTGTTCTCCATTTGAACCAGGGTTTTTGTTCTAACAAGATCCAATCAAGTTATAGCATAATGTCATTTTATTATATTTGTTTCTAAAATATTTTCACAAATATCTAAATGGTGAAATGTGATTAGATGCATAGTTGCATACAAATTAAATCTTATGTTTAATTTTTTTAATAGACTTTTGAACATATATGAATATCGTGTATTTTATAGGCCGGTGGTCCATTCTATCCTTTGAATACAGGAAGG
>Ga0315914_1005750_pt1 | contig 17903 bp, 18 predicted proteins | sample MpolenodulesMG_FD_203920 | JGI IMG/M metagenome (GOLD analysis project Ga0315914, IMG submission 203920) | Medicago polymorpha root nodule microbial communities from Los Angeles, California, United States - elongated nodules | ecosystem: Host-associated > Plants > Roots > Nodule | place: USA...
CCCCCCCCCCTCCGTATAGGTCAACGTTTTAAACGTCAGGTTGTTCAGCGCAACCGTTTCCATCCCACTTCTCTTAAAATGATTTGCAAAGTGTGAAAAAACTGCTTGGCGGACGGGATAGACTCCCTCCACTATAGCCCCATCCACGACGATGGAGTGCAAATGATTTCGGCGCTGCCGACCCATAAGAGTAGAGTGGAAAATTTGGAATTCGCATCCCCTTCACGAAGCCAGTGTAACCGAGATTGTTGCCAAACTATACTAGTATTAACCCGCGCCAGAGAGTGGATATCAGAGGAGACAGTATGCAATTCTTCAATTTCGAGAGCCGACAGGGCCTCCTCCTCCCCTTTTCCATCCAGCTCTACTTGCCGTTCTTTTAAAGACTTAATTCTCCCCGGCAGATTCTTAGAATGAGCAGCGTGCCACTCTTTTAACGCCACTTTTATCATTTTTAATTTTTCGCGAAGAACAAAACCCCCTAGCCATCCACTTGAAAAGACTTCCACTTATCGGACACAAACTGTTTGTAGCCCGACACATCTTGCCAACACTTCAGCATACGAGTAGGCCGTGGTCCCAATTCGCCTCATCCACCGACAGCACTAGAGGGCAATGGTCCGAGAGACCCCTCAGGAGCGCTGTTTGAACGCAATTAGGCCAGCCGAAACACCAGTCCTCAGACAACAGGAACCTGTCGATGCGACTCATGGAGGTACCATCCCCTTTGAACCAGGTAAAAATCCGCTCGAAAAGCGATAAGTCCAGCAGCCCAGTATCCTCAATAAATGAATTAAACGCAGCATGATCATTTGACATCGGTGCTCTCCTAACTAAGCGTCTTTCCTCCGGCCTCCGCACAGCGTTGAAATCCCTGCACACACACACACGTTTTCCTCGTAACAACAACTGTGTCGCTAAGGAACCCCACAACGCCTCTTTGTCCCGACTACCGCACGGAGCATACACATTAACCAAATAAAATTCTTCACTCGAATGAACAAACCTACCATGGATCAATAAGAAGTGTGTTCTACTTACAGAGGACCACACTTCCACCTCCTTAGTATCCCACATTATCAATAGGCCTCCCGACGCTCCCTCAGATGGACAAAAGGAGAAATTAAAAGAAGAGTTACCCCATAACAAAGATACAAAAGACGAGTCAAAAGTCGATAGCTTTGTTTCCTGCAAACACACAATCCATGGAACTTTTTCCCCTACCAATAACCTCACTTCGCTGCGCTTCTCTGCACTTCCCAAACCCCTAATATTCCAAGATAGAAGCTTCATCACCCTCACCCACCCGCTCCACGGTCCACCAAAACTCACCTACGACCTCCCACCCAAAACCGATCCACCCACTCCCTCAGACCTCGCTACCTCACCTGAAGCAGCAGCCTTACCCTCACCATGCAACACATCAAACCGGTTGTGAAGGGCTGCGGGAAAATCCAGGCAAATATCTCGTCCAATGCCCCTGACATCTTCGTCCGCCACAATCTCGTTCCCTCGCATTACCACCCAATGTTGCCAGTCATTATTGGCAGAGGAAGAAGATGTAGTTCCAGCGAGAAACCCTGGAGGAGCCCCCTCCATTGCCTGTTGCAAACATAGCTCACGTTGCTGCTTACGTTCTTGTTTCCTAATCATTTTCAACACCTCTAGATGATCACTCCCAGAGAGTCGAGCCACCTTTTTGAGGCAGTGCACATTATGATTGAGCACTCCTCCTACTTTCTTGCGGCACTGACCGTCGTCCACCTCTACTAATGTCGGGGTGACCCGGGGCGCACTACTCACCTCTCCCAAATTGCGTGATTGGAGCCACTCCATACTCCACGGACCCGAAGATGAGATAGAACGAATACCTCCCGGGGGACACAAGGACTGACGAATGCTTCGCTTCCTGGCCTTCGGGTGGTCGTCCACTTCCGCATCCTTGGCTGACACAATCTGCCGAATTACAGGTACCCGTTTGAGGTGATCGACACTTCCTGATGCCGCACCAGGGCTATGACCTGGGACACCCCTCCCAGTTACAGGTTCAGAAGACACATGTTCCGCCGTCGCGGCTTCGGAGTGGTGTGAAGAGATGCCGTTCTCATCCGCAAGTAACTCGTTAACAAGATTATCAACTAGAGTATCAACATTATTAACAGCCTCAGGATCCCTTGGAAGATCAGTGTGTCCATCATCATTAGAACTATTCGATCCCTCCTCCACATCGTACAAGCAAGCATCATCTCCCAGATTAAAACCCCATTCCTCACACATCTTAATGTTCACTTCGACGCCATCAATTAAAATCGAATCCGTCACATTCACAATATCCAAAGACGACGTTGCAACCAGTACCCTTGCATAATCGAATCTTTCCCTGTTTAAGGTACACCCATCCGTCCGAAGGTAGCGCCCACAGTCTAAGACACAAAGCTTAAAGCAATCCTCACTCCATGCATGCACCGGCACCCCATATACACGAAGCCACGCTCCTCGGTGGAAAGGCACTGCCGCTTTATCCCAACGCACCAAATTTGAGAATAAAAGATCGAAGCATTGTTTCGCGTCAGTCACTGTTTGCATAATGTCCACTTACGACAGGCTATGAATAAATACTTTATCGGCCCCCAACGGAATAATGTCAACATCTCGAAAGCCGGCATCCTCGACTATGTTCTGAATAACCGGTATCGCCTCCCCATTCCTCACAGTACCAATCAGACCTTTCCTAGCCCAATTCAAGTCTCTGTCCGAAGAGCGGTACTTTCTCACCAGCCTTTGGAGTTGTTGATTTGCCGTGTCGCTCTGGAGATTCTGCTGCCTACCTGATCCCTCCCCAGCCGTCATGTTAGCACAAGTACCCTCCTCGTTAGCCACCCAACCCTTACGCGCGACTTTCGCCCGTTGATCAAACTCCGTCACCTTCTCAAGGATAGGCCCGACGTGTTCCTTTGGCCCCACTGCCTCCTTGTCTACCCCCGATTGCACCCTCACGAAATTACCGCCTTTAGCGCCATCGTACCGCAACACCGTCACGTTCCCCACCGGTCGAACTCTTGCACTCGCACGCACAGCCTTCCCCGCTGCCTCATCCGCCTTAGTAATCGAACTAGTCTTATGGAAGCGTGCTAAAGACGCTTTCACGCGCATATGCCCAAAATAAACATTATTAACCGCACGTAACAGCTTGTCGACATCACGCACATTCGAAAACCGCACAAAACCATAAGCCGCCCCATACATATTCAATTTATTAGGAACGAAAACCTCTTCCAACATCCCACATACCTCAAACCCTTGCCTAAGAATGAAGTTCGGAGCTTGCAAAGGAAAATTAGTGAAGTAGAAAGTTACCAACCTTTTTAGAGATGACTCTGCCGCGGCGACCTTCAGAACTGCCGCTTTTTCGAGCTCCCGCTGCGATGGGCCAACGACCGCCAGTCGCCCTCCCCCAGCCGCACGCGTCTCCCCTTCCTTCCTGAAGCTTCGAGGTCGCGAATGGCTTCCCCCATTCCGCCTCCGAGCAAGCGCCCGTCCCTCCCTGCTGTGGTGTCGTGACCGAGATGAAAAGGATCTCCCCCACGAAGATGCATCCCGCGATCGTTCCCTTGAGTATCGTCCTTCCCGTGTAGCATACCTAAACCTAGACCGGTGATAGCTGAAGTCGCCCCTACCGTCGAGCCAATTCTCCTCCCGCTGTCTGTCCTGTCCTCTATCAGCCTGTCGAAACACTTTCCGACGTCGCGGTCTCGCGTCAAACCAATATCCCCCTTCCCCCCCCATATATGGCTCCCTGCTTGCCCCCTTCCCCCCCTTGAAAACCGCTCAACCGGTGAAAAGGACCGGTGCAGGCCACCACGGCGGAAGCCATGGCCGCCGTTGTTCTGTTCTCTCCCTCGCGCCTCTCTCATGTCCTAAAATTTTTTTTTTTTTTTTTTTGTGTGTGTGTCTAAACACTATTGATTTGGTCTTGTGACCATGGAAGAATACCTCATGCTAAGGATAAACTCTTTTTGACACACTCTCAACTATTGGACCACATCATCTAATTTTTTCTACCCTTCACTTGTTTACCGGTTGTACATGTTCCCATCATTTTTTTTTATATTTTTGTTTTACTTTAATGTGTTTCAAATCATCATCGTCCCCTTCATAGCACAATCTTTCATACTGCCCTTTTCCTTGGGCCTTCATTCTAATCTTTCAAAGAACCCTTTAAGGCTTTTGGCTTTTGCTGAGAGTAACCATTGTTATGCTTTTGTCAAACACGCATAACTGGTAACTGGTAAATCATTTTAAAATATTGGTGACGTAGATCAATGAGTAAGAATGTGACAGAGAGTTTGTCCTTAGCATTTCTTTCTTGAAATCTATATTTCTATCACATCATGTTTTATTTTGATACAAGAGTGTCTTGGCACTTACACCTTCGTCCTCTCTATTTGGTGAAAGAGCATACAGTGAAGACGTGAAGTTCACATCACCAACTCTTGTGATTCATCCAAATGTTCATATATAAACAACTATGTTATAGAGTATATTATTGCTTTGCTTTTGATTTAAAACATTTTTTTCAAAAATAATCTTTAAGATGAATGAATAATTAATGATTTTGCAGTACAAATTGTAAGGAAAGTCTTTTTTTTCTAGTTTGCACGTGGCCTCAAAAATTTCGAAGAACTTCTGAAATGAAGAATGAAAGGGTTAGTGTGAGGGTTCTACATTTTCGTAAGGAGAGTTGAAAAGGGTTAAACTGCTTCAAAAGAAAACGAGTTTTATTCATTTCAACCGTGTTTAACACGCTAACTTTTAAACTTGTTCAAAAAACAAAACACACTAACTTTTATATCTAGTCAAAAAAGAAACTAACTTTTAAATTTTAGGGTTAAGTATATTTTTTGTCTCTATAAATGTACAAATTTTTTATTTTAGTCCCTCTAAAAAATTTATTCGATTTTTAGTTTACCAAAATTTTCCATCTCCACTTTTGGTCCCTTCTTTTAAATAAAATCATACGTATAATTCATATTTTAGAGGGACTAAAACAAAAAAATCGGTATATTTATAAAGATGAAAAAAATATATTTAACCCAAAATTTTAAAATTGTTTTAAAAGTACCGTATGTACAGTTAATTTATAAAAATAAAAAAAAAATGTATGTATACATTTAATACCGCCTCAAAAAATTAATATTGTTTTAATTACTACCTCCCAAAATCAAACCTAGTCCATATGTGGTGTGACGCCTTTCACGGCCATACCACCGTAGCTTGGTTGGCGGTGGCACGTTCGTATCCGTCATGTTATCGTCACTGTCGATTCTTGACCGATTTTATGTTGTTTTCTTAACAGCCCCACCTCCATATTCAGCGGCGGTTGTTTGTCTATAAGCTTGCCCAACCTCTTCGATTTTGGGTTTGATATGACTTCCTCTAAATCGTGTCGGATTAATGATGATCCGTTAACGATATGTTATGTATGTTTAGATTTACCGGTTCGAATCCTTTGGTGGATGATGGTTGCTTGCCTCTAATTTCTAGTTCTGACCATATTTGTTTATATCCACAGTTTTCAAGGTGTTTAGATTGCCACCATCTCACCCACCACGGGTTCTATTGACGTTTGGACTCGTTCTTGCCTCAAAGTTCTTTGTTCGTCTGTATTTTGATGTCTTAGACCTTGGTTTGCTGGGTTGTTCAGCTCGAAAGGGTTGTTATGCTTGCTGTGATTTTCTCCCAGGGGTGTTTGGTCCTTGGATCAGATCCGTGTTGGCAGACGGTTCATAAACCATATCTCATACGACAGATTGTCTCCGGTTTTCTTTCTTCAAAGGTTTCTTTGAAGGTGATAATGGTATTGTTGTTGAGCCAAAAATGGATGTTACTTTGCTGAAGATCGTAGTAAATGGTTGGTGTGTGTGGTTTCAGTAATTACCGTGTTGGTGGTCGAATCCATTCCCTACTATCAATTGTCTGTGGTTTCGCAGATTGAAATGGGACTGTGTGGAATCGAAAGAGTCGTTAATGCTTGTTGTTGTTGTTGTAGGGAGTTGATCGTACGTGATCCGATTTTGTGTTGATGGTCATTTCATTCGCCAAATTGTAGACCTGTTTGGTTCTCATAAATGTAATGATGATCGTTTGTTAGAATTGATTAAGGTTGGATCCATTGTGTGTTGTTCTTAATGTATTATCCGTTAGGGTTGATTCATATGGATTGACTGAGTCAGGTTTTATGTCCTCCCAATTTTTATATATTTTTTTTTTTTTAATAATATATATGAGCAATTGACAAAAGATTAGAGTAGGGCTCCAACTTAGTTGACCACTATTCTTTTTAGTGTCATTATACTCTTGCATTATAAAAAATTAAAAAACCTAGTACCTATAAATATCATATCATCTTTGAAAAAATTCAAAACTCTTTAATAAGCTCTATGAAAATAGATAGATATATAGACTTTGACTTTTGATTTCTGCTCTTCTCCCATCACAAAACACTTGCGCCCAACTGAAATGACACATTTACCCCTACGCTACTTAAGTAACGCAAGGTTACTGTTTCTGTACAAAACACATCAGTCCATACACAAAGCACCATTTTCTTTCCCTCCACCTTCAAAAACCCAAAAAGTGCAAATTTTTTGGTCAAAATCGTCATCCTAAATCATTGCAAATCGTTAGAAAACAAGTTTTTACGCTCATCAAGCATCAAATATCAGGTAATGTATCATCTAAACTCATCTCATTTTGCTGATTTTTGTGCTTGGTTCGTCTGGCTTTCGTGGGGAATAGGGCTTGGCGCATGTTAACTTGCGCAAGGGTTAAAGGTTGCGTGACTTAAGTCATGCAGAAGTTAAGGGTTGTGTGACTTAAGTCACGCTACTGTGTACAGTCCAGTTTTTTGAATTTTTTGCACCACTTTTGTTCTTGGTTAGCTTGTTCCACAAGTAGTTTATTTATTTTTCCTTTGTTATTTTTTTATTCAATAGATATATATTGAGAGGGTTGACAATGTTGCGGGTGATGACGTTGAACCGAAACCAGCCAAAAATGAAGCTTCTGGCGATCTTTCGGCATAGGTTCCAGCGATGTCAAACCAACTGTTAATGTGAACCGTTTCAAGTCAAAATTCCATTTCAAGCTCACATTGGTAAACTTGAAGAACCTAAACCGGCACCTATCAGTGTTGTTTGCAAAGTTCGCGAGACTGCCTCATTTTTTACATCAAATGCAAGATGGAGAGAGCGAGAAGAGTTACATGGTTGGGTTCGTCGACAAGGGGAAAGGGCCGGATTTACTGTTTGTATAGATAAATCAGATTTAAAAAGGCCGTACTTGATGATGCAATGTGAAAGGAGTGGCATATACAATCCCCCTAAGACGAGGAAGAAACCAAACCTTGAAGGCATCGGCTCAAGGAAATGTAATTGTTTGCTTAGGTTGAAAGGTTTTTTGATAAGGATACAAATGATTGGTGGATTGCAATGCTTTGTGGAATGCACAACCATGACTTGGAGGAAAAGTTACAAGGACACCCTTTTCCGGGTAGACTTAGTGCGGAGGAGAAGGAAAAACTTATCGACATGAGAAAGAGCTTGGCGGTGCCTCAGAATATTCTCACCAATTTTAAGCAAAATAACAAAGAAAGTGTGATAACTATCAAAAAAGTGTACAACGTGCGAGCAAGATGGCACAAGGGCCAAAGAGGTAACATGACGGAGTTGCAATACTTGATCTCGAAGTTGGTGGAGCATCAATACGTCTATTACACAAGATGCAATAGTGAGGAAACCACTCTTGAAGACATATTTTTTGATCATCAGGAGTCAATTAAATTGTTCAACACTTTTCCGACCGTTTTGGTCATGAATTCGACTTACAAAACCAACAACTACTGAATGTCGTTGTTTGAGATAGTTGGTTGCACCTCTACAAAAATGACGTATTCCGTTGGTTTTGCCTTTCTTCACTTTGAACTAGAGGATAACTTTACTTGGGCATTTACGATGGTGAAAGGTCTTTTGTCCTCAAAAGAGAACATGCCTAAGGTGATTGTCACCGACAAGGATGGTGCTTTGGTGAATGTCGTTGGCACAGCTTTCCCTGAAACATACATTATGCTTTGTTTTTTCATATTGGGAAGAATGTAAGGGCTAAGTGCATCATGGATCATAGAGTTAAACCAAAGCCTCCTAAGGATGCAAAAGTTGACAAAAAATAATTGAAGAAGAACAAGGAGAAGAATAGAGATGTTGTTGAGAAAGTCGTGAGCGCTTGGAAAGAGTTGGTCGAATCTCCTACGGATGAATCATATGCAAGCGCTTTATTGAAATTCAAAGAGGTATGCATGCCATTTCCTGGATTCATAACATATGTTGAAACAACAGTTTTGAACCTTAAGGAAAAATTTGTGAGGGCATGAACGAATAAAGTCTTGCATCTAGGGTGTAGAACCACCAACATTGTTGAATCGACTCATGGTGTGTTGAAAAAAATATTTGAGGAGTAGCATGGGTGATTTGGCATCATGTTGGGATGAAAAAGACAAGATGTTGGCGGTGGTATTTGGTGAGATACAAGGAAGTTTTGGGAAGAACAAAACGGTCTTAGAGCACAAATACAAAAAAAAATCAAGATGATGAGAGAGTTGGAGGGATATGTATCTAGACGCGCATTGAAATTTATCTATGATGAATTGAAACGCTCCAAGACATTCGGCTTTGGTATGGAAGATTGTGGTTGTGTGCAAAAGACATCGTACGGGTTACCTTGTGCGTGTATTATTGCCATGAAGAGTAAGCAAAAATTTCCTCTTGTCATGGATGATATATACCCTCATTGGAAAAGGTTAAGTGTATAAGGACAAGAGATTGATGATGATTTTTCCGTGATGGAAGAGTGGAATGGCATTCAACAACGTCTCGAGACAAGCCCTTACAATATGAAACTCTACATCAAAGAGATGATGCGTCAAATAGAATTTCCAGAAACCACAAATTTGTCTCCACCTTCAAAAAAGGCGGTGACAAAGGGAGAACCTAAAAGGAAGAGGACTACACTCAAAGTGTCATCAACGGGTCGAATCCCCTCTAGGTGGGAGACTATTGATTCTCAAAATCCGGATAGTCAACCTTCACAACCCAAGAGGTCACTTCCAAAGAGGAAAGATGCATGCCTTGGAACTTACTCCCGCTCACAAGCTTCATCGTCTACCTCCAAATCGTTTCAGAATATCCCATACATTTCACAAATTCCAAATATCATGAGACCTTTTGTTGAAGAAATTGTGAATGTTAAAGGGGATGGTCATTGTGGATTCTGAGTGATAGCTAGGCACTTGGGGTTGGATGAGGAAGATCATGTATTGATTTGTCAAGCACTTATTCATGAGTTGAGAAATCATAAGAGTGACTACATGCCGATATATGACACGGAGGAGCGTTATAACAAAATCTTGAATGGTTTACACCCTCCAAAATGTACAAGTTGTATTGCGCCGGTAGATAAGTGGTTGACCACTCCGGATATGGGTCACATTATTGCTATTTGCTACAATAAACCTGTTGTTCTATTGACTTTGCCCGAAAAAAGCATATGTGAGACATATTTCCCAATCTGAAGTGCTCCACCACTCAAGCCATAATCCAACATCATGTGTTTTTGCTTAATTTCCGACCACTATCTTCATGTTATTTTGAAATAAGGTTGTCCGTTACCACCGAATTGTATGGAATGGATGAACAACAAGATTGGTGAGGCGGAGAAATGGCGTTTTGATTTTTTGGATAGACAAGACACATTCAATGAACTCATGTCCAAGGAGCCGAAGCCGCCAAATAAACTAACAAATGAGCACAATCCAATTATTTGTGCTGATACTCCCACTCCGGAAAAGAAAAAAAAGAAACAAGAATTTGAAGTCATGGAAGACATGAAAGAAGACGAAGATTATGCACTATCACTAGACTACTTAGATGGGTTATAGGTTATGAGAATTTTTGGTCGGTGTTTGTCCTATGTTTTGCACGAACACCGACGTATTTTTTGGTGGCCGGATATGTAATTTGGATATTTGTGGCCAATATGTAACTAATATTATATAAATATATGAAGTGAATTTTTTTTTGGTGGCCGGTTATGTCACACCAATTATTGCTCACATTGTTTGGTCTCTAATTATTCAACTATTTATTTTATCTCATTTGTCTCATATTTGTTTTTCATTATATTTTGTGAAGTGAAACATGTCTGAAGATGCACAAGATCCAGTTAAACTTCATGTTCGTTATGTAGATGTGAAAAGGAGGGCTAGGTTCTTTGTAAACCCCACTGACAAGTTGGACGAGTTGAAGGAAAAACTTGACGACTTCTTTATCCATATTGGTTCAAGTCATAGAACATGTGATGTGATAGTAATATCAGGCCTCGACTTGGGGGAGGATTAGGCAGAGGACTTCTAGAAGACCGTGTATTATCCACAATTTCTCAAAGATGATAGCGACGTTGATTACATGTTTAGGTTAATGGTTGAGGATAACACTTTACATATTTATGTCTGATCCGTTGAAGTGTAATATTAATGAACGTGTAATAGTCTAATGTGTTCGAATTTGTGTCCATAGTGTTGAATTCTAATGAATTCGTGTTATGTGTAATTTGGATCGTTTATGTGAGACTTTGTGATTTTGAAAATTTAAGGAAAAATTGATGTAATTTGGATTGTTTATGTGTCATTATGTGCGGTTATGTGATTACGCATCATTAACGACGGATTTGTTTAATTTCGATCGTTTATATGTGATTATGTGATTTTGAGAAAAACGATGAATTTTGGTTATTTGGACTGTTATGTGATTTTGGGAATTTAAGTGCAAATTCATGTAATTTGGATCATTTACGTATCGTTAATTGTGATTACGTGATTACGGGTCATTACCAGCGAATTGGTGTAATTTGGACCGTTTGGATCATTTATGTGTTTGTGAGAAAAACGATGATTTTGTATAATTTTGATCGTTTATGTGCGATTATGTGATTTTATTGTTAAAGCGGCGTTATTCGGTTCAATTACGAGTGTGTAAAGATTACGGGTCATTAATGACATCGTTTGCATTGACTGCACACCAGTACATCAATTAATGTTGTACTGATATATCAGTAGAGCGTGAGTTAACTCGTGCATGGTTTTTAACTTGCGTGACTTAAGTCACTCAACGTTGGTTAACTCATGCAGAGTTTTACACTTGTTTTACTTAAGTCACGTTGCGTTAATTAAGTAACGCATCATTTTACACATGCGTTGGTTAACTAACGCAGGAGTATTTTGGTCAGTTTGGCTGAGTGAGAGCAAAATTTGCTGGGAGAAGAGCAGAAATCTTGTCGTTTTATGCTTTAGTGGGCCTAGCATGTACGTTTCATTCATGTTATACTAAAAAGAAAATTAATGTTATTGCTTGCACCATCCGTTATTATTATAAGCAAAAATCAATAATTTAGATTCATTCATTAAATTATGTATGTGATCTTTATTATATACTACATAAATCATTAATTGAATAAACCTAAAATGTAGATTTTTGCTTATAATAGTGACCGGATGGTGTATTACCTAATAAGCATTTAATATCTCCAACTTTTCTTCGATGAGATCAATATCTCCAACTTAACACCTCATTATTTTTTTAAAAATGGGATCTATAAATAACTATATATCATTACATTTTAATAAATTTATTTATTTTAATGTAATCTATAAAGAAGTGTAGAGAGAGTTAATTTATTTATGGGAAATGTTAACTTGTGCCCTTAGGGCATATATTAAGGGATTTAAAGTTGAAATTTTATCTAGAAAATTGTGTCAATTTATTCTTTTAGAGATTGAAAATTAATGTTTTGTAATAAATATTTACCATTTATAGAATCCTTAACATGAGCATTAAGGACACAAGTTAGCATGACCTTTTATATCTATCTATATATCTTTGAATTAAAAACTTAATTCATTCTAATACTAGAATTTTGCCTATGTGACACCTCTAAAAATGCTTCAACATTGTAAGTTAAAACATAAGTCATAAGCCTTTGTTTTTTTCATTTTTTTTCCATCTATTTATTACTACATATTTACATTTACATATATTCATTCATTCATTCTTATAATTCATAATTATGTAACTGCTAATTGAATTAGCTTTGTAACTCCTTCCATCAACTCTTACCTTTCATTCTACTAAATGTGACTCTCTCTCTCTTTTCGTTTTTTTCATGGTGCACCCGTTTTAATAATTTAGTCTAATTATTTAAAGTACAATATTTTTAAAAATTTGTTAGCCTTTCAATTCCACATTACTTAAATAAAGTTGAGTGAATTAATTATATCAATGTGCCTATGATTAGCCTTTCAACCTGTTTTCCTTCCGATTTAACAGGTGAGACATTGAAGTGCATATATATTGAGTTCAACCTTTTAAATTTTTACTTAGCTTTTCAATTCCTCACTAATTAAAAACGGTTACATGAATTGATTATAAAATGCCTTATGAACAAGTCCTTGGTACATATGGATGTGTCAAATTTCAATTTGAGAGAGTAGGTGAGAGTATTGTAGAAGAGGAATACTATTTTTCTAAAACAATTGGGATCTCATTGTATCTTTTATCATCTACTGTGGTCTATAGTCGAGCAATTAAGAACCCTTAACAACATTGGAAATTGGATAGATATAATTCTTGCTTATCGTACCTTTTCTTTACCTTAGTCTACTGAGACTATTTGTCCGACATTGAAAAAGATTGTGTATATAAATGTGATTTTTGCACCAAATTTTGGGTTTTGTTCATTGCCACTTTCAAGCAATAATTGGATAGAACATCTTCAATTTTGTATTACTATTTTTCTACTCACTTCCACTCTTCATCTCTTAATTATGTCATGATAGGGAGTCAAGTTACTCTTAGATTGGCCAAATATTTAAGCTCTACTTTTTATTTATTTATATGATGTTTGTTAGTCTATTTTTCCGACTTTCTTTCATATTTTATTTTATTCCTTAATGTGTAAGTGAATTTTTTTTATGTGAATTAAGAAAAGAAAATAAATGATACTTTTATTTTAATTTGGATGCATCGTTGTTGCTCAAGAAGAAGTTTATGAAAAATAGTTGTTCATCATCACTCTCTCCAAGAAACTATTTGATGGTAGCTCTTCAATTTGATATTGTAATTTTTTTTTCTGTTTTTTACTATCCATCTCTTGGCTATTCTTTGGTTTCTATGACATGATAGATACTGTTCTTTTTAGATCGATCATATAGTTTGAATAAAATTCAACAATTTATAAATATATATTTGAATGAATTATTTTAATTTTTTGAATTTAGTTTATATGAACATAGTCATAATTATTATCATCTATATTTATTTTCTTTTTATCAAAAAAATTTGTATTTATTTGCACACTTATATTTTCAGTATATTTTATCTATTTATCAATAATAATATTATTCTCATGAATTTTGCAACTTAGATATTTTAATATTATGTAAAATAAAATACAAAATGACTAATTTTTGAAGAAAAATGTTACAAATGAACAAAATAAAATGATCACTCAAATAATATATTTAGCCAAAAAATAATTATATTTCTTAAAATATTTTGAAGAGTTTAATAAAGGTTGTAAGTTACAGATTAAAATAATTACATTGATAAACTCATTAGTTACATTTTTATTAATTCCTAATGTCTTATTATAATTTTATAAAGACTTTGACACACCAACCTTTAAACTACTATTTTTCATATTCCCTAGCTATGATAATTTACTCACTCAGTGTATTAATGAAATTTTTTAATGAATAAATTGGTTAATTAGTTACAAACTTACAATTGTTTAGTAAGTTTCAATTTTCATTTATAACTCTTGGATTGACCAAGTATTCTAGCCCCACTTTTTTTTTATTGATATAATTTTTATTAGTCTACTTTTCTAATTTTCTTTTTTCCTTTTGTTACTTGATTTGGATATGATAATATTTTCTTGAGAATTTGTTGAAGAGAATAAAAAAAAATTGAGAAGAGGATAAATGAGACTTCTATTTATGAAGTAAGTATAATATATTAAAAAAATGAAAACTACAATATATTTATGTAGTCTAAACTTAGAGTCTTTATGTAAATATCAATAATATAGAACATGAAGTAAAAGTTCAATTCATTTTTATTCAAATATTTTCAATTGAATATGGAAGATTGTATCTTACATAAAAACAATATTTTAGTTTGTAAAGGTGAAGACTACAAGTGTCTACCATTTTTTCTTATAAAAATAATAAAAAAGATATTATAATATAATTAAGACATGGATAGAGAGAAGGCTAAATGATATGATCCAAGTTACATGTTTGTAGAATTTGCTTATGAAAAACACTAAATGAATTTATACAATAAAATTTTAAATTTAGTGCACATAAAGTTAAAACAATTCATTGAGAAAAATGATTCAACAAAAATAAATTTAAACTATTAACTACAATTGACTTGAAAAATTTATATATAAAGGTGGTTAAAGGATAAATAAGGTCTCATTTGCACGCATTATAGTCCTGGCTAATGAAGAGATTGTGCTAAAACCATATTCCATATTTTTTTTTAAATTAAACATAAAAAAATTTAATAAAAAATTTGTTTTGTATTTAGCACCAAAATGCTAAATATAATATGCATCCTCCGTGTATGCTAAAATTAAATAATGAAACTATAATTATTCAAATTAAATTTTAATAAATAAATTATTTGTAAAAGGGAGGAGGAGAAGATGAATAATTATTTTATTTTTTTTATATCTAAAAACTATGTTTTTTTTTACAAGATCTAAAAACTAAGTTGTCATGAAGTGTTTGAATGGTACATATGAAAATGAGTCATTTAATTTATTTATTTATTAAAATTGAGTTATTTCCTTCTATTTTCTTTAAATAAAATAATTTCATTGACTCAAGTTACAATATAAATTTGATAATATCTAATTATAATTCATAATTTTTTCCTTATAAAATCCATAAATGTATTAAAATAAAGTCAATAAAAATAGGAGATATAAACTAAACCAAGAAAATATATTAAAAGAAATTTTTATTAAATTCTATTGATTTCTAATAGAGGTGAATGATACACCGTTTATGTCAAAAGTAATTTTTATCTACTCTATACTCTATATTTATTGGACGAGAGAATAATAAGTTTAAAAATATTTTAATAGCTATTTTAATTTTAATTAAAAAATAATTCAATAGAGATCCACTAAATTTATTACTTTCGATAACTTTAAAAATTAAACATTGTAATCAAACCCGGTTGCACGGGTTGAATACCTAGTTTATAAGTAGAAGAATGAAAACAAAAGAAGGTGCAAGCTAATTGATCAAAACTAAACGCGGAAATTGTTGGCTTTTTAAATTCGGGGTTGAGAACACTTGCTCTAAAAGAATGTTCATTTTAATAAGCTAAGATTTTAAAAAGATGATGATCGAGTGAACCATCAAATTCGTTCCTGAATTTTCACGCGTCGGCCAACTTCGTCCCTCAATTATGCCAAATATCAACTTAGTCCCTGAATTTGTCAGACGTCCATCAAAAAGGTCCCTTCATCCAAGTGCTATGTTAGCCATGCTGATATGTCGCCCTGCATGATGTGTTGTCTTGTACACGTGGCAAGAAGGAAGCCACGTGTTCAGAGACTAATTTGATTGAATTGGAAAAAGTTGAGTTTTAACTTTTCAGTTTATTTTTTTTCTTTTGCTTTTCCCATTTTGCCCCTGCATTACCCATACCTCCTTCTTCACATTTCAGAACATAAAAAACGTCATTGACCCTTCTTCTTCCCGCTAAAACTTCCTCCATTTTTACCCCTCCAAAATCATCATCATCTTCGACGATTCTGACGTTTTTGAAGTTTGTGTGTTCAGCGGTGATTAAAGGTAACACCTTTCTTGTTGTTTATCAAGTTTATGTGTTCGTATTAGGGATGGCAATGAGTACCCATTGGGTAGGGTACCATAGTGCCCATCCCCATACCCGCGTTTTAAAAAAAATCCCCATACCCTCTTGGGCAATAAGTTTGGTGTCCGTTCCCATACCCTATGGGTATCTAGGTGCCCATACCTGCACCCATTACCCGCACTTTCACAACAAAAAGATAATAAATAGCAAAAAATATCACAACATAATTAAAATAAGATATGAAATATTCTAAATCAACATATAAAATATTACGCATCATATTATTTAGCCAAATAAAAGCATCTAAAATATAAAACAATAAGTGCATATTACAATAAATATCAAAGACTTTGGATTAATTACCTAAATTTAATATAAATAAAATCATAGGTATAGTATATATAATGTGTGGGCATGGGGCGGGGTGGGCACTAGAGTGCCCGTACCCGTTTAAATTTGTGGGTAATTACCCGTGCCCATGCCCATACCCAACAATGCGGGTATTTACCCATCCATCATGGGTATTTTTTGCGGGTGTCCATTGGGCTTGGGTCCAATTGCCATCCCTAGTTCGTATTCACCCTGTTTTAGTCCTTTTTTTTTTTGTGTTTTCGTTTTAAGTTTTGATCATGTTGTTTATTTTGTTTCTGTGATCGTTGATGCTCGCCTTGTTCTTTGTTTGTGTTTGTTGTGTTTTTGAGACAGTTGTTTTGATTATTCATTTTAGGGCTTTGGGTTAAGACTTAAAAATTTGAAAATTTGATTTTTTTTCTGGTTGGTTACTAAAATTGATGAGCATTTAACTTTGTAATGAAGGAAATCACAGGTTGAGTAAAACAGTTTCTGAATAGGGTTTGTATTTTAGGGTTTGTATTTTGTTGTTGTTTAGTTTGTGATTAAAACTAAACTTGCCGAAATCTGTAGGATGGAACACAATATTACACTAATACCGCATCACGGTGGTGAATTAGTGCGAAATGAGATTCGGAGGCTGCAATACGTTGGCGGTGAATTCTGTGTGTGGGAAAAGGTAGATGTCGATAAGTTGTGTTTGTGGGACATATAGAAGATGGTGAAATGTTGCAGAACCTACTTCAAGGTATCTAAACTAGGGTACATGAAGCCGTATGAGGGTGTTGCAAATGATCTGAACATCTGCTTGCATCCATTGACAACTGATCAACATGTTTTGGATATGGTGCAAGCTGCAAGGGCTAATGAGAATGATGTCGAAATATATGCACAACATTTGGTAGATAGTGATGTTTTGGATAGTGATGACTTAATCGACTCAACCTACTAACTTCATGGAGTTTATACCAACTCCCGGATTTTCAAAGAAGTGATGTTTCCTGGAATTTAATAGATGTTTTGGATTCGTAATATTCAGGCTTATTTGAATTATGCCCCATAGTTGGGTTTCTTTTTGCTTAACTTGTCGTTTAAGACTTATGACTTGTTAATGCCCCATAGTTGGGTTGCTTTTGCCTATGTAATTTCTCAGACTTATGACCTATGACTTATGCGTATGTAATATTTCAGTTTCAATTTGTGTGTTCTGCCTTTTTTAGTTTATTTTGTACACATATGTTTCAAGGATCAATTTGATATCTGATTAAACAATTCAGGAACTTATTTGATGGTTTTTTATATAACGTATGGATCTATTTGATAGATAGAGAAATAATTCAGGGACTAATTTGATGGCAATATTATTATAGAAAGATTACATTTCTCAATCATCTTCAACCTCTTTTCATTAGTTAAACCAACCTTTGGCAGACGACGAAGCATAGAATGGCCTTCCTGGGTTTTTTGAAGTATTGGATTTTCTAACAACACAAATTATAGGACACCAACATTCAAGCACTCTCATAACACCATTAAACTTGGAGCTTG
>Ga0315914_1005751_pt1 | contig 17899 bp, 12 predicted proteins | sample MpolenodulesMG_FD_203920 | JGI IMG/M metagenome (GOLD analysis project Ga0315914, IMG submission 203920) | Medicago polymorpha root nodule microbial communities from Los Angeles, California, United States - elongated nodules | ecosystem: Host-associated > Plants > Roots > Nodule | place: USA...
TGGCTTCACATCTTGTCCCCTGTTACCTAATACAATGTGTATACCAACTAAGTTAATTCCTAAAAAAAAAAACTAAGTTTATGGGAACAATATTTTTATTATTTAAATATGTTATAATATGAATTTTCTATGGTCAAGATAATATGAATTATTTTACATATACAAAATTATTTTTTAAAATATCTATACTAAATAATATTTATTTATTTTTAAGATGAGTCAAAATCCTAAATTTATACTTAGATTTGATTAAAAGAATTTAATTGAGAAACTAACTAGTTTACTACTCTTAAGGTTGGACGAAAGTAGGGTTGTCAATCTTATAATTTACTTAGAGATCAATTTCATTGTCGGTTTGAAAAAGCATTAGAGAACAAACATATATTAATTAAATATGACAATCGAATCATAAAATGAATGAAAAACTTTATTAATTGAATCCAACAAATACGAAGGGGTTCATCATGGAACCCAAATCAAGAGAGGTTTAGTTGCACATGACAACCAACATCATTACAAACAAATTGAAAACTATACCCTATTGAGAATAAGAGGATGATGGAGGTCCTCTGCCTTGATGCTCTGATATTTGACCTTTGCCTTGTACAACTACCTTTCAAAATGAATAATAGCATCTTAGTGCGAATTTTGCAGTTTTCATCATTTTTGAAGCATTCTTGTGTCTTGAAATGCCTTGGAACTTCGGATGAACTTTCCCCAACTTGTATTGTCTTCAAACTTTCTAAGAACTATTGATCTTCATTCTTCATATCCTTGATCATTCATGCCGTGTCTTGTTTTGCCAATTTACATGATTTTTCACTAAAAAAGATTCAAAACACCTATGAAGTTGCATGATTTAGGATAAAAGTGAATTGCAATTACTCGAGTGAAAACAATACAAAATATTCCTTAAACCATTGACAACTCCCCCAAATAACTTCTTATTTGCCTTCAAATGCAAAGAAAATAACTAAAAACATAGCCTAAAATATCATATGATGCTAAGTCATCACACCTACCAACATACTTTTGTGGAAATTCACTTTCAACTCTAAAATCACTTCAAATAGAATAAGTATTGTTTCACATATTTTTTCTCCCACCAACAAGGTGTCATCCGCAAATTGTAAACGAGAAACTAACACCGTGTCAGGTGCGCTAACCCTATAACCAGTAAACAAACATGCGTCGACTGTGGAAATTATCATTATATTCAAACCATTAGCCGCTAACCAAAAAAAAAGGGAGACAAATGATCTCTTTGATGTAACCCTTTTCCAATTTAAATTCACTAGTCAAACTACCATTTACAAGAACTGATGCCATCATCATTACACACTCCATCATACACTTACGCCACAAAGTTTTGAAATTCATTTTAACCATTACTTCTTGAAGATACTTTCTATCCACAAAATCATAAGCCTTTTCAAAATCCACTTTAAATAATAATAATTTGTTTTTAGTGAATGTTGACGGAATCCCATCATTAGCTACAAGAATCCCATCAAAAATTTACCTCCCTTTTATGAAAGCTGACCGAGAATCTGAGATAATTGTCCACATTTGACAACTTAATAGCTAACACCTTTATCAAAATCTTACACAAACATCCCACCAAAGAAATAGGACAAAAATCAACTAGACATTAAGGTCTCTCCACTTTAGCAAACAAAGCAATAAACGTACTGTTAATCCCTTTCAAATCCCCTCTATTCATCATACTCAAAGATTTAAAATTCAAATTTTCCACACCAGGGCTCGATATTAGCTGACTTAAAGGGAGATTCAAAATGATTAAACACTGCACCTATGACATTATCGACTCCTTCCACCTGAGTATCATTCACATTAATAGAAATGATAGCATTCAATCTTCACCTAGAAGACATTATCCCATGAAAAAACTTTGAATTTGCATCACCCTCTTCCAACCAATTCAAATTAGATTTTTGCCATTGCATGCTGGAATTTAAATGAGACAAAGAAAATAAATTACTTTAACGAATGTAGCTCATCCATATCTTCCTCCTCCAGATCTTGCCTTCCTCCTTAACATCAAGGGAAGAAATCCGCCCTTTTATCGCATGAGTTCTTCCTTACAAATTTATGTATGATTTTGATTCCAAATTTTTAAGCTTCCTTTGATCAATTAAATTTTTTCCTTTAGCACGTAACCTCTTCACCCTTCCACTTGAAAAGAATGTCATTGATCCCGAACAAACTGTTGATACCCCGGTAAATATGTCCAACATTTTAACATCCGTCCCTTTATTTCTTACCTATATCTCCGTCCTAATTTTTTTTCACAACCTTCTCTCTACCATCATTACCTCCTTCTTCTCTTTATCATTGTTCTCTCACCACCTCATCTCTAATATTATCTTTTATACTTTAATTTTCTAGTTTTATGCATTCTTATTATATTTTAAATATTTTTTCTATTCTAAATTTTTTTTTTTTTTTAATAAAGTTAATCCTTTTGACTATTTAAAAATTATTTTTATGTTTTTTTTTATATTTGATCACTTAGTGGCTTTTTGAACCACCACTAGAAATTGTTATTTTTTTATTGAAAAAGGGACAATTTGAAGATCAGGCAACATAGCTTATGAATATGGTCTCGATAGTTACTACATCTCACTTTGAAGATAAATGAGTGTGTGTGGTTGATGTAGGTGCAAGATTCTCAATGAAATCGACATATGACATGTTGGAAGATCAACTCCTTAAAGGGGAACCATCAAGTTCAAATGAATTATATTTGAAGTTAGTGATAACACAAATGTTCCTCAAAGTGTTATTAGTGTTCTTGTGTGTCTCTTCTCTTGTAATTTGAGTTAAGTATCTCTTGTAGTATTATTGATTCTCTTGGTTAACAAAAAATTATATATAAAGATAAATTGAGGCAGTGCAACATATTGATGAAAAACATTAATCTAGCTCGCCAAACACATTGACGAGAACAATTTTCTTTGTTAATTCTGTGTCAAGGTACAGCCTTGGAGAGGGGCCATATTGTAGAAAGATGCTGGTGCAAATTCCAAAGCATTGCAAACACACATGAGAGAAGAGTAGTGAGAAATGATTTTGCAATCAATTGCTTTATGATTGAAGACATTAAGAAAGATGCATAAAAGCAATTTCTTTTTCCTCAATTCAAACAACTTTTTGACACGTTAAAAAAGAGTAGGGTAGCGCATCAAAACCAATCTTTCATCATTTTCATAAAAATAAGAGTTAAATATATTTTAGGTCTTGCCCTAAAAACATTGTTTAAGGAACTCATAAAAAAAATTATACCTTGAAAATATAAGTCAAACATTTGTTGAAGTTATAACCGTACAATTTTCAATGCAAAAGTTGCTACTTTTAGATGTTTAAACAATGCTCTTAGGGCATTTGTTAACATTTTCCATATATTTTTAATCCCTATAAATATGTCAATTTTTCGTTTTAGTCCCTCTAAAAAAATTTCTTCAACTTTTAGTCCTCCAATTTTTTTTCATTTTCACTTTTGATCCCTCATTTAATGTAAACTCATGTGTAGAATTCATATTTTTGAATAAAACTTTGCAGAAAAACTCATAATATTATAAGAATCTCTCCAAAAAAATGAATTTTTTTAACAAAACGTGAATTTAATATGAATTTTTATATTTTTGATGGTTAAAAATTCATATTTAATTCATGTTTTGTTAAAAAATACAAAAATTAACTTAAAAATAGGGACCAAAATTAGTGATTGAAAATTTCATAGGGACTAAAAGTTGAAAGAAATTTTTAGAGGGACCAAAAATAAATAGTGGGATGTTTTTACTTTGCCAAACATATCAAGCATTTGCACTTAGAGTTTTTTTTTTCCTTTCAACTTTTCTTCATTTTTTATTCCATTTTTTTTACTTTTATGGTTCTATAAAATTTAGCGTCGCTCGTTTGGTCTAGTGCTAGTGGTAGATTCACAGAATATGTGAGTGTTGCAAATCTCATAATACCGAGTTTGATTTCTATTATGTTAAGATGGCAAAATATTACTAAAAGTTAGTGAAATTTTATCGTCCATCCAATCAATATAGATAATTTTTGAAAGGTAAACGAGCAACAAACCGAATTTCCAAAGATGCACTTAGCATCAATAGCTTGAAAGGGTTAGGATTGTAGGAGACAGAAAAGGAAGTGATTTTGTGAGAGAGAAGTAGATGCAAACTTTGTTTTCACTCAGCTTTTTCCATCTCCTTCGAATTGCTAAGATTGGATGGGGCCTTTGCATGGCTAATTAGTTATTATCATTCACACACAGGACGATGCAATCTAAGCAAACCACATAGTTAATTCCTTACTTTATTCACCTTTAATACCCAGCATAATGTAAGTTCTTTTGTACTGCAGTAAATTTTTATAGTATCTCTACAAATTTCGGTCCTTTAAATTAGCTATGAGAGACTAATTTTCACTTAAACATTTAGATCGCAATTTAAAACTTTTTGTTTCTACTTTGTTTAGTAAGATTGAACGTGCAATCCGATCCCACAAGCTCAATTGCTTAACTAATCGATCGAACTACACTCATTGGGTATTCTAAGTTATCATTGAAGGTGTTAGGGTTGAAGTTGTATAGAGTCTCATATTGCCAATGCATCTAGCTCGTTGGATGTGTGTGCGCGCACGCGTTTTGGCACTTGTATCCTTTGAACTGACTTTTGGGAGGAAGATCCAAATGATTTAATAGTGTGTAAGACTTAAAATTAATTTGGATAAACTTATCTTTTTTTGGTGGTGGCCGGGGTTTGAACCTCGGACGTTGAATATATTGTGCATTGTTCATACCAACTGAACTAAGCTCACGTGGACTGGATAAACTTATCTATTAACACCCATAAATTTGCTAAAAAAAAGGAAACCAAAATAAATTTTTGGTAAGGGAGAAAATACTAACATAAAAACTAACATGGCATAAATTAGTCTGTAAAAGACCTTATGACAATTATGGGTTTGATCATGCCAGTGACTATATTCCTGAAATAACAGGGCATCTTATTAAAGTCAAAAAGAAAAAGCAATGTGTCATGTTTAATATCAAATTACAATTATTAGAAAATGTATAGGGGGAAAGGGTAGGAAGAAAGTTGATCATGCCACTCAACTCTTTTGGATCACTAAAAAGTCATTCAGCAACTTTGCATTTGCTTGCAAGAAAATTATATGTGATGGGAATAACCTTTAATCACATTGCAAACGATTCTTTATACATTCACATACACACAGATCTGAACAAATATGTGTGCGACAACGCGTGTTGGTCCGGTTGTTAAGAAGTTAACTCATACTATGCAAGAGCGTGGGTTCTACTTCCACTGCCGGCATGAGAACTTTGTCTGTCGATAATTTGTATGTGTCTCTATCATAGCTCTCTTAACCTTGAGACCGGCCCTGACAATCCCCAAAGACGCAAAATTTTAAGCATGAACCCAAAATTTCCAATTCCCTTATTTTTATTTATTTTTGAATCAGCAAAAATTTATTAAAAACCTCAATCCTTGCACAGGACGAACAAAGACCGGTGAAGTACAAACAAAAGGTGTCGTATATAGGCGAAACACCTGAAAACAAAAACCTCAACAAAGACACCCTTGCGATCAACACCCATAAGGACAACACCTATCAAAATAAACATCTCCACTAGAAATTAACTCCTAGACAACCAACCCTTGAAAAACGGCATCCATAACACCCAATGTCACTACTAACCCCAAAAGAACACCTTTGTAAAAGAAAACCCAGTCCTCATCACCCAAACTGAGTCACTTCCACTTTATCTAAAGATCAATCAGCCTCCACCACCGCACAATCTCCGGTCCACCGAAAGAACACCTAAAAAAGCCCAAAACCAAACTTGAACAAAAAAACTGACCCCGATCTAGTTCATATATTGTATCCCCTATATATTCTTTCATGGTGAAACTTGCGGCACAAGGAAATCTTCCTTGAACTTGTAGAGGAAGGTGTGAGCCTGTAACTGGTGTCACCTTTCTAAGGCTTGATCCATTTGATTTCCTACTTAGATTCTGATGAAATGTATATTTGAGGCTAATGGAACTTATCCTAATCACCTAGCAATTACATTTTGGAATTTCTAAGTTTGAATGCTTATGTCAACTTGAACAAGATATTGAAGCAATGGAATATTATACTTAAGCATGATTGCCTCAAAATTCTCATCATTACATAAAAAGGTCATGCATGACAATGATTTGGCCCTTGTCCATCTTTTGATTCTTTGTCTTAATCAATTTCTTCTTCAATTAGATTAAAAAAAAAGAAACTTGTGATTAATGAAGTTTTCACTCAAGCAATTTGTCTAACAAGTAAATATGATCAATTTTTTAAGAATTTGATACCTTGAAATATATGATCCATTTTTTTTAAGAATTTGATGAAATGGTATTTGATAATAAACTCGGAGAAAGATTCCTCTATGATGATAAGAGAATGAAATTCTAATACTTTCTTATCCTCTAATCACAAATTAATGCCACTGTCACATGTCCATTTGCTATAGCTTCCTATCTCCTTTCCAACAGTTTCTTTCTATATACTCGTTGTACTTTGTCGTGTGCCTATCACCACTTAGTGTAAAACCAAACACTTAAAGGTTTTGTCCATATTCTGGTGTAAATCGAACCAAACCAATCAAATCTCTATTAACCATATGTTTGTTTCTCATCTTTTAAAACATATCACGCGAGACTTGAATCAAAACATTATTTATTGTAGGGTCATGTTAACCAGTGTCCTTGAAATATATTGGTTAAAGAAGTCAAAAAGAAATTTTACATTAAAAAGCCACTTTTTAAATTCCGAGAAATTAATTGCACAACTTTCAATGTAATATTAGTAGAAACTAAGGAGATATGAGTAAAAAAGTTAAGCTTTCGAAAAAAAAACTTTCAATGTAATATTATTATATTTGATTACTTATCCGATACCTCGGAACACTAGTTAATATTTTCCTTTACTGTATTAACGTATTTTTTAATCATTTTTATTATTTTTCTCATTGGAGCTTAAGAACTTTCTTTTAATGGTATAAAAATGATACAACATTAGAACCAAACCAAACCAACTTGTTCTTGATCAATTTGATCTTATTCCGATTTTGTGAAGAAATTTTTTTTATAAAACCGAACTAAAATAAATACTCTCGAGGACGTTGGTGAAATGGCCATTAGTGTCAATTTAATCGATAAAAAAAGTTATATATCTAAAAATTATATGAGAAATTAACGCAAAGCAAACAAATTATGTCGAAGAAAATTCTAAAACCTTAAAATAATAGTATTATATTGTACATATTATAAAATAAAAGATATAATAGTATGGTAAATAGTAAAAATTACTCAAAAAATAAAATATATTTACGTTATAAACTAGCAATGTGATCTTTGTATGATTGAAAAATATTTATTTACTACATATATTTATTTTAACACAAGAGTGCTTCAATGAAATGATTTATTTCTCTTCTAACTTAATCAAAGATTCTAGTTCGAACTCAACATTGAGAATGCGCAACATTAAAACTGCTGATTGAGAGTTTTGGCGCTCATTGTAGTCCTACTAAGCTTGAGCGACTGCTCTCTACAATTGCACGTAAAAAATACCCAATTTACACGCAAAAGTATATAATGTTTAAAGAAACCTGTTCGAAGATGGATCAATCATATTTTGGGAATGCAGATTTAAAAATAATTGGGAGGAGGGTGTATAATAATGTATGTCGATGTTGATAGCATCTCAGAACAGTGTCCACAAAAAAAGAGACCAAGCTGCAGCCAAAAATATCACAGGCCCATAATGTCACTTAGAAATATAAAATGGAAATTTCTTTTTCCACCCAACCTTCTTCTCACACGCCCTACTGATTTTCGAAAATAACCTTGGAGTTGTCGGATTATATAATCTAAAGTCAAAAATATGGTTTTCCCTATATTTATGGTGGGAAAATGCATTTTTCACCAATTTGGATTCTAAAATCCAAAAACCAGTTTAAGAACCATAGTAGCCATTATAACCCCCATCTATGTATTTCAAGTCATTGCTAGTTGCTTATGTCGTGTCCCAATCAAAAATCCAGTTTTCGGGCTACTTGATCAGATTATCTGGTAAATCCCAAAAAAGATTTCAAATCATATAATTCATACGGATATTTTCAAAATATAGTAGGGCATGTGATAAGAGAGTAGGATAGGAAAAAATTACCACTTGATGTTTTCATTCGGCATTTATTCTACCTAAAAAACTTGGCATTGTATGAATGATAAAATTATTTGGATTAAGATTTTGTATAACTAAATATTATGATTGCTCATACTCTTAACATTGCGAAGAGTAACACAAAAAAAAAACTCTTAACATTGTTAATCTTGAATGCTACCTCTCAGTTTTTGTTTTGTTACAAAGCTAAACAAACAACAAAAAGAGAACTAAGGCATAGGGAAGAAAGTTTTCGACGCGTCGATCCTGAGCTAGGGATGGATATTGACTGGAGGAGAAGAGTGAATGACTAAATCAACATCTAAAGTAGCTCCTCTCAAATATTTTATGACATGCCAATTTGAGAGGTCCACTGTTTTTTTTTTTTCTTCTTTTAATTGACATGGACTCACATTTGACTAGAGATCCACTATCATATATCCAATAGGTTTATTTTTTACTATTTATTTTTTGAAGAAATGTTTATTTTTATTTGATCTGAGGCTATCACTCCTCTATATATTTTTGGCATATATATGTACATATATGGCTTGAATTATCATCCTAACATTCTACCTCACATCAATATACCACCCCTTTTCACAAAATCCATCTAAATCCACTCATACACTCTTGTGTATAATAATAACAATCTTGCATGCTTCATATTTCCCGTTCGAAAAATGGACAACAACAACAATAGAATTACCTATGCTTCATATTTGGTCAGAATTTTTTTACCTGTAGATTACTTTTCCTCTAAAACCATCCAAAACCATCACCAATCACAAAAATAACGTTTATCTTTCTCTCTTTTTCCTCCATAATTACAATAATTTTGTGTTATAAGAAACGTCTTGTAATCTCAATTGATATTGATCCATTCTTCAATATAAAGATTTCACATATAAACATCGTGTTCTAAAGGTTCGATTTCTCACCCCAATTTACCTTCAATTTCTTATTGTTCCTATGAAACATTTATAAGTATCATAATCATTCACATTACAATATCCACCATTTTTTTTTTGCAAGATCATATGTATTCGAGAGAAGAGATTATTGGAGGTTAGAATTAGAAGATAGTTTTTAAATGCTTTCTCTTATCAAATCAAATATATAACAAACTTTCCTATTATATAGCACTTACTTCAAAGTTTGTAATGAATGATAGAATTGTTATAATATTTTTGACTATGAATTCAACAACCTTGTGTCTTAAGTAAAGTTTCCTTATCTACTCAACATAGAATTCATAATATTATCATTTTTGTTAAGGGCCAATGTCTACTGTGATATTCAAATTAATCGATTGTCCTCGTAATCTTAACTCAGTTGGTAAGGACAATGCATAATATATGCAAGGTCCGGGGTTCGAACCCCGAATACCATAAAAAAATTCAAGTTAATCGATTAGATGGAAGAACTTCATGTAATTTATCTCTCAGACATTGGACTCCTTGCATCATAGAGTGTTTAACAATATTTTTTATTTATTTGAAGAAGAGTGTTTAACAATATTATTATCTGACAAGTAGAAATGTTTCTTATATTGAAATTTAAACCATGTGCATCAGTGCATGCACATATATATTATAATTAATTATTCCCTCCGCAATTGTGACCAATCATTTGACAACAAAAGGTAGGAATTGTTTATTTATATACTTCTTTCATCTCCTATTTGTTTGTTAACTAGCTTAAGGACCGAGGTTTGCACATTTTGAATATAGAAAAATGAGGAGTTTGTGATTCAATTCAAATCCCTGCATAATATTGTTCTTGCAGCTACCAATTAAGTTCTGCTTTTATTTATAAGATCTCTTAACATTTTTTTAAACAAATAAACAAATAGAATTTTTTTTAGGGGTAGAAAATCTGATAGCGCAATTAGTGTGTATAATATGTTTTTTTTTGTTGAGAGAAGTGTGTATAATATGTGTTAACTATTATTAAATTTTTTTTGTATAAATAATTTAGGTTGATTTTACATATTACAAAACAAATTTGTAGCACTAATAAATAAAATATCTAAAAAAGAGTAATAATAATACAAGACAAATTGGTAGCATTACATAGTCACATATTAAAAAACAAATAAATATTCTAAAAATGTCTCATAATTATGGACTAAAGTGTTTTTTTTCTTCAAATAGTTTAGTGATTAGAATTTTCTTTTAAGATAAATAAATGAGTAATTCATAATTTGAGTTTCGATCTTTGCATATATCATGTAATGTCTTTGTCAACTCGGAACAATTGTAGTATTTTTTATTTGTACGTAAGAAACCAATTATGTAGAAGTAGAAGAACATTACAATTTGCAGGGGCAGAACATGATGTAATGTAATAAATAAACTAGTACTATTCCCTCAACAAAAAAAAAACTAGTACTATAATTGAATTGAAAAAGAGCATAAGAATATTCTAATACATATTCCATCTTTAAACTTTACCATGCATAAAATGAAAAAGAATATGCTATAGCATTTAGCATATGCCTCCTAAATACACTGTAACACATACAACTGCACCCATAATATCCACTAGTTTCTTTTGTTGCAACTTTTGTTTGTGAAACAGAGAATATTGTGTGAAACCCATCACTATTTCTCTTTCATTTCTGACATATTTAATCCAATTGCAAAATTAACTGACACACATAAAAAACATAAGTGTGAGTTTCATTCAAATCTCATAAATTATTTACATTTTTTTTTTCTATTTCGGAAAACTATCTTTCTTCTTTAAATCTTGTAAAGATAACACTAATATTTTAAAAACCGGATCAAACCAAATGGTTAAACATAGAACCCATCATTTTGTTTTTCGTTGTTGAATGTTGATTGATCTCGATTGTATTGCATTCTAGTTGAACCGGATTGATACGCGGTTAGTTCTAACAGTTTTTATTTTTTGATTTACTTATTTACATTCATATTTCTTTTATTTTTTATTTATTTGTCATTTGCAGTTAGCGTGATTGAATTAATTGAACCATGATTTAGAAATCTAATCCAGATATCTAATTCAATTTTTAAAAATTGAGTATCATGTACAATTCCTTTACAAAATACTAGTAATTAAACTCTAATTTTAAATTCTTCTTAAAATCTATAACAATATTTTACACTTTCATTTTAATATTATATCATATCATTATACATGCACATTATATATAACATTGTCTTATTGATTATAGGAGACATACCAACAAGTTTGAATCAAGTGCTATCAACATCCACTAGAGCAATGGCAAGTTTCAGTGCAAAATCCATGACTATGTTCTTTCTCTTCACAATTATCTTTGGTTTTGGATTTCTTCATGCATCTGCAGAATTGCAAAGATTTACACACACACCAAAAACTGATGGTTCTCTTAGTTTCTTGGTTGTTGGTGACTGGGGAAGGAAAGGTGAATACAATCAATCTGACGTCGCTTTTCAGGTTCGATTAATTTTTTTTCTCTTATCTTTGATTTAATTTATATGTGTGTATCAAAATTAAATTGCGAGTTTCATTCGAGCATATGAATTATATAATGGTTGATAAACAACGTAACAAAATATAAGCAAAAATGAAACCACGTGTATCTGATCAAATTTTTTGATCAGATACATAGATACATGTACTTTTTTTGCGTATGTTTGTTACCGAGGAGTATTAAATAAGTTGTTGTCGTATAAGCTTTTTATAAGTTATGATCATTCATTCATAATAATAAGCAGTTTATGTATAAAATAAAACTTACAAAATGAAATTTCTTTGGTGACAGATGGGGGAGGTTGGAGAGAAGCTTGACATTGATTTTGTAGTTTCAACCGGTGACAATTTCTATGATGATGGCTTAACTAGTGAACATGATTCTAAATTTGAGGAATCATTCTCCAAAATTTACACAGCAAAAAGCCTGCAAAAGCAGTGGTACAGTGGTAAGTTCCTAAATTAAACTCATCAGTGATTGATAGTAGGTTCTAAATTGTAATTCCGGTCTATGAAACACAGACACCAGACATGACACTGCAGTTAAGCCTCAATCTTTGATATTGAGGACAAATGTGAAAAAAATTGAAGCCGCAATTACGGTTGTAAAAACCTTAAAATCTTTACATCGTTGCTGCAATTGTATACCGCAATTTAGGACTTTTTTTTGTAATTTGTATTCTTGACTATAAATTACAAATGTAATAACATGGTTGATGATTTGCATGCAGTGTTGGGAAACCATGACTACAGGGGTGATGTAGAGGCTCAATTGAGCCCATTCCTTAGAGAAATTGATAGTAGGTGGCTTTGTTTAAGGTCTTTCATTGTAGATTCAGGTATTTTCTTGTTCATAGTCAATATTTTCAAGTTAATGAAATGCTTAAAAATCATGTTCATGTAGCTTTTTTTTTATTTTCTAATGTATATTTTTGTTCTTGTGTAGAGCTGGTTGAGATTTTCTTTGTTGACACAACCCCTTTTGTTGAAGAATATTTTACTGCACCAGAACACCATTATGATTGGAATGGAATTAACCCACCAAAGAATTATCTTGCCAATTTATTAAAGGTATGAATCGATTGCTTTTTCACATCTAAATTGTTCTTGGAAGGTCACGGGTTCAAGTCTTGGAAACAGCCTTTTGCGTAAAAAACAGGGTAAGACTGCGTACAATACACCAATTGGTGGGACCCCTTCCCGAACCCTGCGTATGCGGGAGCTTTAGTGCATCGGGTTGCCCTTTATAGTGTTTGACATGTGTCAGTGTCGGACACCGGCGCGACACAAATACATGAGTCGGTGTCGTGACATTGATACAAAAGTCAGACACCAGACACGCCTTTAATCTAAAATGTCGGTGCTATATAGGTGGTTGAAGTTAAGATTATCATAATATTTTGGATTATTATGTTCCAGGATGTAGAAATGGCATTGAGAGAATCAAGAGCAAAGTGGAAGATTGTTGTTGGTCACCATGCAATTAGAAGTGTTGGTCATCATGGTGATACTAAAGAACTTGTTAACCTGCTTCTTCCAATTCTTCAGGTAAAGATGAAACTGAGATTAAGATGAATGAATAACATGATCCTCCCTTTCTCTATTCTTATTTTAAACACTGATGAATTTACTATCAAATTTCAGGCAAATCATGTTGATTTTTACGTGAATGGGCATGATCACTGTCTTGAACATATCAGTGATACAAACAGGTAAACCTTAAATGAAAGCATATAAAATTTAATTTGATTTTGATCAATCAATTATTGATCATCTTGTGCATGATATTTTAATGTACCTAAGAACAAAATTAAATAATATTTTTAAATTTGACAATTATGATCGATCAATAATGTAAACTCTATATATTAACGATTCATATAACAAAGACCATGTTTGGATATAAGTGCTTATGTATAAGTTATTTTTATAATAGAAGATAAAATAAAATCAAACCATTTACACATACACTTAACCGTATATGTATCTGGTGGATGAATATGGATCTGGTGGATCATATTGGCACCCCTATACGGCTATAAGTTGTTTTTGTACACTCTCCCAAATAGTCTCACAAGCCGGTCCAAACAAGCCCTAAATTCGTAAAATATTTATACAAAAACAAAATTTATATATTTGTCTAATATAGGAGCTTGTTTTGTCTGCAGTCCTCTTCAATTCCTGGTTAGTGGGGCAGGATCAAAGGCATGGAGAGGAGACGTTCGAGACACTACCGGAAACGATGTAAATTTCTTCTATGATGGACAAGGTTTCATGTCTGTTCAATTGACTGGAACAGATGCAAACATTGTGTTCTATGATGTTTCTGGCAATGTTTTGCACAAACTCGCTCCATCAAAGCAGCTACATTCTTCCATATAAAGTCTATAACATGTATAAGATGGAGAGAAAATGAGATTAACAAAGTTTTGGGGACTATAGGATTGGTTTTCAAATTCAAGGCACCAATTCTTGAATACATTACTATAACTTGTATATATATTTCTATTGCTTAGGATTTTCATGATTTGAAATATTGAACTTCTATTTCTTGGTATATTGTATTTTGTAAATATGTTGAATGGATGAGTTTTACTAGAAGTTCATGTGTTTTATTATTATTAGGAAAGAGAGAAGTGAATAGAAAGTGAATTCTCATTATTGAATTATCAGTTATAAGGTACTATATATACATCAAAGAGAGAGTACACTAAGCTAATGTAAACTGTAATGTAGCTAATTATATGAATCTAAGTGACTTGAGCTGCAAGCAATGATTTGTCCTTGGATGAGTTATCTTCTTCTTCTATATAATGTAATAGCCCCCCACAAGGTGGAGGTTGATAGATATCTATCAAGCCCAACTTGGATAAAAGCAGAGAAAATGTTTTGGGAAGAAGATGTTTTGTAAAAAAATCAGCTATTTGGTCTTGAGAAGAAACTAGGAGAAGTTTCATAACACCAGCTTGCAATTATTCTCTAACAAGGTGGCAGTCAATCTCCAAATGCTTGGTTCTTTCATGAAAGACTGGATTGGTAGCAATATGGAGGGCAATCTGGTTATCACAATAGAGTACAAGAAGCTTGGAACAAGTAATGTGAAGATCATGCAACAGATAGAGAATCCATTGAATTTCACATGTAGCTGAGGCCAAAGCTTTGTATTCTGCCTCAGATGAAGATCCAGAGACAGTGGTTTGTTTCTTAGCCCTCCAAGAAATGAGGGAGTGACCTAAGAAGAAGCATTGACTAGTAACTGATTTTCTTCTATCCAAACATCCATCCCAATCAACATCAGAAAATCCTTGAAGGGTGATGGATGAATTTCTGGGAAAGAACAAACCCTTACCAAGACAACTCTTTAAGTATCTAAGTGTTCTTAATGCAGCATTGTGATGAGCTACAGTAGGGTTAGAGAGAAATTGGCTCAGTTGCTGAGTGATAAAAGTGATATCAGGTCTGCTATTATTAAGATAAAGTAATCTACCCACTAATCTTCTGTAAGCAGGAATGTCATCATATGGTTTACTTGAATCATAATGAAGTTTCATGGAAGGATTAGAAGGAGTAGAAATATGTTTTGAACCTATATGACCTGAATCATGGAGCAAATCAAGACAATACTTCCTTTGGCAAAGTGAAATACCAAGTTTGGAATGAGCAACCTCAATACCTAGAAAGTACTTCAATTGTCCCAAATCTTTGATTTTGAATGAAGTATCCAAAATAGATTTGATGTGTTGAAATTCTAAGAGAGATGTGCCAGCTAAAATAATATCATCTACATAAACCAGAAGCACAGTGAATGAATCAGAAGATTTCTTGATGAACAGAGAATGGTCTAAAGAAGCCTGAATGTAATTTTGTTGAATGAGCACAGAGGTGAGCTTCTCATACCACTGTCTGCTTGCCTGCTTCAATCCATAAAGGGATTTCTTCAATTTGCAAACTTGACGAGGTTTAGCAAGTTTGATCCCAGGAGGTACAGTCATGTAGACATCCTCTTGTAACTCTCCATGGAGAAAAGCATTATTGACATCTAACTGATGTAAATGCCAGTTGTGAATTCAAGCTAGAGCAATCACCAATCTTACTGTAGTTAGCTTGGCAACAAGTGAATATGTTTAAAAATAGTCAAGGCCTTCAATTTGGGTGTAACCTTTAGCAACCAATTTGGCCTTGTATCTCTCTATAGAACCATCAACATGATGTTTTACTTTGTAAATCCATCAACAACCAATGGGTTTAACATATGCTGGTAAGTCTACAATATCCCAAGTACCCGTTTTCTCAAGTGCCAATAACTCAACTTGCATAGCTTGATTCCAACAATCATGCTTGCTTGCCTCATCATATGTAGTAGGTTCAGGAGTAGTTTGTAAAGAGGAAATAAAAGAAGCATGATTAGTGGAAATGTTATTGTAATTGATATAATGTGATAAAAGAAGCATGATTGGTGAGTCATGAGGAGATGGTGATGGAGGAGGGACATGTGTGGAAGGAAGAATATCATCAATGACAGCAGGAAGGTGAACTTGGTGACTAGCATTTTGTGAATGAATATGAGGAGATAACTGACTGGAAATATAGTAATGCCAGTCTGCAGTAGTTGGAGGATGAATTTGTATGATAAGGGAGAATGGTTTCATGAAAAGAAACATGTTTGGAAATGAAGATTTCTCTAGAGTTGAGATCAAAAAGAACATAACCTTTATAACCAGACTGATATCCTAAGAAAATAGATTTTCTAGCTCTAGAGTGTAACTTGGTTATGTGATTTTGAAGGGTGGAAGCAAAACATAAACAACCAAAAACCTTGAAAAGATCAAGAGAAGGAAGTTTATTATGAAGAACAAGATAAGGGGACTGATTATGAAGTAAAGGAGTAGAGACCCTGTTGATAAGGAACAAAGCATGAAGGACAACATAAGACCAGAATGCGGGAGGTAATTTTGATTGAAATAACAAGGCTCTAGCAACATTTAAAATATGTTGATGCTTTCTTTCAACTCTCCCATTATGTTGGGGAGTTTCAACACATGACTTATGATGAACAATACCATGAAGGGCATAAAAATCATTAAGCATGAACTCAAGACCATTATCAATTTTGATGGTTTTAGGTGTTATGTGAAACTGATTTTGGATTAAGGTAATAAAATTCTTGACATGAGTGGAGACTTCAGCTTTAGATTTTAAAAGAATGATCCAGAGAAATCTGCTGTGATCATCAAGGATGGTAAGGAAGTATCTAGGGCTATGAACATAAATAGTGGAAATGGGACCCCAAATTTTAAAATGAATTAACTCAAAATTAGCTGAAGCATGTGAAATACTAGAAGAAAAAGGTAAATGTTTATGTTTATCATAATGACACAAATCACAAACAGCATTTTTATTGATATTGATAGAGGGATACAAAGATGTCATATTTTGTAATCTAGCATGAGATAGGTGGCCAAATCTAAAATGCCACAAAGCATCAGAGGGAATAAAATTGCTAGAATTACAAACAAGTTATATAATAGTACTATTACAAGATTTATTGGAAGAAAAACTAGAAACTAGTTGCAGCAGGTGGAAGATATTTGTATAAGCCATTCATTTGCTTAGCAAAACCAATCGTCTTCAAAGACAAATTGTCCTGTATAAGACATTGATCAGAGGTGAAATTCAAGCTACAAGACAATGTTTCACAAATTTTGAAAACAGATATAAGATTTAAGTGAAAATTTGGTGAATACAAAACATCACTAAGATGAAACTGAGGAGTAAAAGAAACAGTGCCAGCATAAGATACAATAACCAAATTACCATTGGGTAAAGAAACTTGCACAGGTTTAATCTTGTAAAAGGAACTGAAACAATGAGGATCACAACATATATGTTAATTTGCTCCTGAATCTATGAGCCAATGAGTAAGATGAGAAGGGAATGAGATACCTGTGGGAGAAGTTTCCATAGAAGAAATGCTGGAAGAGACCAGAGGAGTGGCAGTGGTAGTGTTTGAACTTGGGCCAGGTGATGGTGATGGTGATGCAGAAGCAAACCAAGTTAGATTGTTGTAACAAGGATACAAGTTGAGTAAACTGTTCTTGAGATAAACCAGTAGTAGAATTTGCGGACACATTCAAGTTGGATGCATGTGAAGAAGAGGCAT
>Ga0315914_1005752_pt1 | contig 17896 bp, 2 predicted proteins | sample MpolenodulesMG_FD_203920 | JGI IMG/M metagenome (GOLD analysis project Ga0315914, IMG submission 203920) | Medicago polymorpha root nodule microbial communities from Los Angeles, California, United States - elongated nodules | ecosystem: Host-associated > Plants > Roots > Nodule | place: USA...
AATAATGTAATCTCATTAGTTTTTTTTTTTTTGAAAGATCATTAGTTATTGTGTTCATATACTTATACTTGATTATAAAGCTATGTGTGGGGAGTGACGGTCCTTAGTTAGGGCGTTCCCATCGGTCGGTGTCACGTTTATTATGATGACAACAACCCACGGCTCTTTCCATACTGCATATTAATTCATCTCATAAAAATCTCCTTCAAGTAAAGTAACCCATCAATTCAAATGTGACTAATGTGAACGAACCAAAGATAATTCATATGGACTAGTATAGATCTAATCTTTGATCAAAACTACCCCACCATATTCATATATTGACATATATCCTTGCGGCTACAAAGCAATCACACTACCAAAAGTAGACCCCTCCCCATCCTTTGGGATGGGATACCTTCCTTCACACCCACAACTAACTAATCACCATTTGCCAAAAAAGTCTATCTGGATGGTTGATCTAAAGACAAATGATTAACACTTTTGTGTTGGCTATCTAATTCTATGATCAGCGCCCACTCTCTTACTTTCATTTTTTAATCATCAAATTATTGAACCCTCCTCTTGTTAATTTACTTTCTGAATAAAACATCCCAAAATTCTTCTCCACCAGCCGGAAATCAAGACAAAACAACCTCCACTGTCTCTTTGTTCAATTACTTACGTCACTGTATGTAACTCTTTTCTTTCCCTTTATTTATAGCAATCAAACTGTCTTTGTTACTAATACGGATTTTCCGCAACTATTTATTTATTTATAGTCTGTCCTGTCCTGTCCCTCTACACTTGACTAAATATTATACTTTTCGCCACCTTCTAAAGCCCAGTCTTCATTTCACTTTTCCCTCCATATATCCCGTGTCGTTGCATACATCACTTTCTCTTTTCCATTCAACTCTGAAAATGGCGATTTTGGAAAGTGAAAATGAACAACTTATTCCAGGTTTACCAAACGAAATAGCAGAAATATGTCTTCTTCATGTTCCTTACCCATATCAACCTTTAGTACGCTCTGTTTCTTCTTCATGGAACAGAGCAATAACGAACCCTTCTTTTCTACTCTCCAAGAAAACAAAATCACTTTCACATCCACATCTTTTTGTTTTAGCTCTCAATACAGTAACCTCCAAAATCCAATGGCAATCTCTAGATCCTTCTTCTAACCGTTGGTTTATACTTCCTCATATGCCATTCGTTTGTCCAACCGCCTTCGCCTCCGCTTCGTTGCCGCGTCACGGAAAGATATTCTTCATCGGAGGTGCGTCCAGTTCAACACTCGTTTACCGCACTGCCGTTAACAAATGGTCGACGGTGCCGGAAATGATCCCCGGGAAATCATTCTTCACGGCAGAGGAAGTTAAAGGAAAAATCGTGACCGTTGGTGAGAGCGGGACGGGAATCTACGATCCGGAAAGTGACACATGGAAGAGAGGTGCCAAATTTACGGGGGAGTTAAGGAAGTATGAGACGGTGGTTAACGGAGGGAAGCTGTACGTAACGGAAGGGTGGTGGTGGCCGTTTGCGGTTAGGCCGAGAGGTTGGGTATACGAATTAGAGAGTGACACGTGGAGTGAAATGAGAGAAGGAATGAAAGACGGTTGGACAGGGGTAAGTGTTACGGTGTGTGGGAGGGTGTTAATGATACCGGAAGTTGATTTACCGGTGAAGGTTTACGATGAAATGACTGACACGTGGCGGTGTGTGGGTGGTGAGAGATTACCGAGAAATGGAATGAAGAAACCGTTTATTGCCAAGGGTTTGGAGGATCGAATCTATGTGGTGTGGCATGGTTTGAAAGTGGTTATTGGTAATGTTGATGTTGACGTTGATGATGATGTGTGTGGTGTGAAGGTGACGTGGCAGGTTTTGGAGGGACCAGAAGCATTTGGAGAATTATCACCTTCTAGTTGCCAAGTGGTGTATGCTTGAACAGCGCAGCTACAACAGTAACTGCTGGCCAGGGTGGACATGTTTTTTTTCCCCCTGTTTTTGTTTGTTTGTTGAATAGTAGTATTTAATTAATATTAACAACGTCTCCTAATGCTTCAGTTTGGTTTTAGATTTGGTATTTTTAAATTTTAATTTCAGTAAGGGTGAATGGAATTGGGACTTGTTAGTTAAAAACTGATTCTGATTTGCGGGCTGGCTTGTCTGATAGTGTACAATAGGGGTGGGTCTAAGTACAGACAATATGTGTTATGTAGCAGGATTAAGACATGAGTGTGCGTGCGTTATTCCTCAGGCCAATGCATTCTGCATCTTCTTACTGGATTTCAAATTATGGGGCGATCGTGGAATGCATGTTCTCAAATCTCAATGGTTCTAATCTGTGTATTTTTGGTTTTGCTTTCACAACATAATTAATTTTCGATGAAAATAATTGAATTTAAAGTATAGGTTAATGTTAACAATTGTACCAAGGACATTGTTTAAACTCTTGAAAAAGTTATTTTGAAAATGTGTAAGTCAAACATTTGAAAAAATGATAATTATACGATCTTTTTTACATAAATTACTCTTTTTGACCATTTAAATAATGTCATGTGGACACTTGTTAACATTTTCATAAAATATATTGTAGAAGTTGAATAAAAAAATCAATTATAAAAGTTAATTGCTACAAATTATAGCTTCAAGTATCGAAGAAAAATTATATTTAAATCATTCAAACATGATAATCAATTCTACAACCTTTAGAATCAATTTTGATCAATTACAATTAAAGTTTATGCTTAGCTTTGCGGTGACAATAATTGATTTTGAGTAAATTGATTCTCTAAAAATGGTTTTAGATAAAAGTGAGTTGAATATAAAGTGATTTATATTTGGATGTATTTATATAAAAGTGGTTTTCTAAATATATTTAAGGTTAAAATGAATTGTAGAAGTCAAAAGCTAACAATTTTACCTTCAAGTAAAATCAATTCTACAAACGAAATCAATTCTCTTTTAAATCATCCAAATATGAGAAAATCAATTCTCTTTTTAAAGTTTAACGGCTAAAATTCACCTTTTAAAGCGAACAAATGGGATGTATGAGATTTGAACTTCAACTCTTGCATATTATAATTCATTGTCATTACCAAATGTGTTATACTCACGGGAATATTGATCCATTGTTTTTGTTTACAACAATATCTATGTTTTATTTCATATACTCCCTCAGTTCCTAATTATACAATCATATAGAAAAAAATCTTCTTAAATATAAGACACTCTATAGATTTTTTATTCATTTTTTAGGGGAAATATATCATTTATTAACTACTATACCAATTTTATTTTTTGAATATGAAAAGTTAATACTGAATAGTCACATACATTTGAGATAAATTTATCACTCCAACAACTTATCTTAATCCCCACGATTTCTGTTAGATTGTCCTATAAAAAGGGTCAGAGGGAATTAACAAAAGTGTAGTGATATTTGAACAATTATTTGAGACAACATTTGTGATAATTTTTTTCTTTTTATCTTTTAATTTTAATCGGTTAAAATAAATAAAGAGAGAGAGAGAGAGAGAAAAAAAAAGGGAAGAGAGAGAATAAAAACATAATACGAATATGAGAGTTATCAAAAAATTGTCGTAAAGTGGTTGTACACAGGGGTGTTCAAAACCGAACCAATCCAATAAAAAAAACCGCAAACCAAACCAACTCAAACCAAAACTGCAAAAAATCGTAATTTGTATGTATTCAGATCACTTTGTTACTCAACTACATGGTTTAGTTCGGTTTGCAGTTTTTATTTTATCTACTGAACCAAACCGTAACATAAGAAAAATGTTAATTGAACTATGTCACATAAACCAATACTCATATAAACTTTTAAAAATTGATATATTTTTTCTCTTGTTAAGTTTCTTCTTCGTTTTTTATTTCAAAAATATATTTATGTCATATTTGAAATTTTATAGAATGATAAAATCTTAGTGTTTTACATTTCTTACATAATAGAATTACTTTTTGTTCAGATTTTTAATTTCATTTATATTGTTTTGTGAAAATAAAATTCTAATGTTAGATGAAATTTAACTATTGTCGGCAACAAATATGTTGTGTTATTTTATACTACGTTGAAGTCTACCGCTTTTTATGAGTTTTAATAGTGTAGCCTTTTAGGAGCAACCTTGGATCGGTCGGTATTTTGCAACTGCTGGATTTCCAAGAATGTGGAGCTAGCAAAATCAATGGAGATGTGTTTGGTATTTCGGTGATCTGTGAATTATAGTTCCATCTTTGACTGGACTAATTGGATAATGTGGAATCAATTTTTTTTTTTTTGCATGTTCTTAAACTCCGTTTATGCAAAGATTCTCTGTTAAGGCAAAAAATTTAAGTTGTGTTACTGTTGATGTTGAGTTTGACCAGTAGTGTTTTACTTTTACCTTGGAGTCGAGTGGAGTTCTATATGCTGTCAAGTCAATTTAGAAATGTGTTGATCCAATAGCAGGAATTTGAGTTTAGGAGTGTCTTAGATTTATCTATTGGTGTGGAGTTTTTTAGGCTTGCTATGTTTGTAGTGGTGGTTTTAGACATTACATATGTTCCAATTAACATATGTACATTTTTCTACATTTGCACTACTTGTTCCAGGTGTGTTTACATTAATAAAATTTCTTTACCTTTCAAAAAAAGATAGTGTAGCCTTTTCATATTGTTTGTAGAGATATGATTGTATATTATAATTCTTTAAAAAAATGAAAACAAATATAATTGTTACATCACAAATTTTGATTCCCAATTTTTGGTTTTAGAGCTACGATTGGGGCCTGATATTGAACTGCAGTTCTTGAGTGAGTAGAGAAAAGAAAGTGAAAATGGAAGAACTAAGTAGCAATTTCCAACAATCGTCAATGCCAAAATTATATGGACATTATGATCATTGATCAATGTTGATGGAGAACTTTCTTTGTCTCAAGGAGTATTGGAATCTGGTCGAGAACAGTGTTTACATTTCAACGCCGGAGGAAATCAAGAAAGATAAATAAAGCAAGCGGAAATATCACAAGGCAGAGAATTACACGTTTCAACCTACAGGTCGAACAATCTTGGAAGCGATTCTCAACAAAGATTTGTCGAAACACATTTGGAATTCCATAAAGCAAAAGTATCAAGGTTCTTCCAAGGTTAAGAGAGCACAATTGCAAGCCCTGCACAAAGAACTCTCTCCATTGTCAACTGGATGAAGATGCATGGAAAAAAAGTTGATAACAATTGTTGAAAAGATTCTCAAATCTTTAACAACAAATTTCGACTATGTTGTTTGTTCCATAGAGGAGTCAAGCGATGCCACTACTGTATCAGTAGATGAGCTCTGAAGCAGATCGATGGAGTGTGATCAAAGGATGAAGGCACGCAAATAAGGAGGAGGAGGAGTGATAGAATCAATTTAATATAGTTAAATATGTAATACTAATGAATATTACATCAAGGTGAATGATTATACATTAAATATGATTGATTCTATCAAGGAGGAGGAGGAGAATTACAAGCCTTGAAAGTGAGCTTTGGAGGATGAAATGGTGGAAGGAGAGGAGTAGATTGAATATTTCAATTGTCATAAAGTAGGGCATTCTCATAATGGATGTCGTAGCTGGGATGAAAAGGAAATTATTTCCAATTTCATGAAAAAAGTTTCACTTGATGGCAGTTACTCAACAAGAAACTACTCCATCAATGAAGATATGGTTCTTAGATTCAGGTTGTAGACTTGTAGTAATCACATGTGTGGGTATAAAGAGTGGTTATTTGACTTGAATTAAGAATTTAGAGCATCAGTGAAATTAGGAGATAATTCAAGAATGATGGCTATATGAGAGGGGAGTATTATAAACTTGAAATTGGAGGAATTGTGTAAGTAATCACATAAATTTACTATATTCCAAAGCTGAAAAACAATCTTCTTAGTAATAGTGAGTTAAAAGAAAAGGAGTTAACAATTGTTTTTCAACATGATGAATGAAGGTGTATATGGACAGAAAAGTTCAATTTTGCAGTAACAAGGTGTTCTAACAAGGATGTTTGCTATCATCCCAAATGTGACACTACCATCTTGTTTCAAGCCATCAAATAAAGACAAAGCACATATGTGGCAACAGGGCCGACCTAAGGGCCAAGCCACCCAAGCAAGGGCTTTAGGCCTCAAGATTTTGGCTTAAAAAAAGTCTCATAATAAGTCAATTTAGTTATAAATATATATTATGAAATGCTAATAATCAATATTTATCTAGCTTAGTTGGTAATTTTAAGGCCTCAAATCCTTTTAGTCTTAAGTTCAAATCTTGAATTCAACAAAACTTAATTTATTATGCTTTTAATAAGTACTATGTTAATATTATTTTTTTAATTTCAAAAGGCCTCATTATAGATTTTGCGTTAAGCCTCTTGATATGTTGGGCCAGCCTTGTGTGGCAATGCAGTTATGGACATTCAAGTCGAACGGGATTGAACATTTTGGTACAAAATAATATGGATTTCTGCTCTTCTCCCTGCGTTAGTTAACTAACGCATGTGTAGAATTATGCGCTAGTTAACTAACGCGCTACCATGGCTGGTGGCTTAGTCCGTTCGCCATCTTGGGCATAGGCTAGAGTTTATTCTGTTCCTGTGTTTTTAATTTAGTGTACAGGTTTTTGATGTAAACATTGTTTCGTCTTTGGTGTCGATTTCTTTGTACATCTTGTACTTAGAAGGACACCTTATTTTTGGTAATATAATTCATTTTAGCCTTTTCAAAAAAAAAAAAAGTCACGCAAATGTTAAACTCAACGTGACCTAACTCAAAGAGAGAGATTAGTTAACTCACGCTAGTTTTCACATGCGTGCACCATATACCAGTAATCTTCACTGAAAATGTTTTTTGATCAAATCTCCAATGAAATGAATTAAGGCAGATCAATCTTTTGGTAATGTTTAAATTACTGGGTTGTTAGTTTTAAGTAATCTAATGTTACGTTTTAAGTAAATCTATTAAAATCGAAGAGAAATTGTGTTTTGTTGAAGCTTTAAAAAGAGAGATAATCCAAACATAGTTGAATAGTGTTGATGATTTCAAAAGCTGGTAGGTGGGTGCTTCTTCTCCTAGAATATGAAACGTGTTGATGTTTTGTTGATTTTACATACACTACATGTTTCTAAATTAATTGTGTTCATATAAACAAAATACTGGTATATGGTGCACGCATGTGAAAACTAGCGTGAGTTAATTCACGCTGCGTGACTTAATTCACGCAAAGGTATATTGAGAAGTTTAGTTGGGCGCAAGCAAAATGTGCAGGGAGAAGAGCAGAAATCAATAATATGGTAAAAGCGCATCCGCGTTGAATGAAAAACACAAAAAATTGTGGTTACTTGATGAGGAGGAGGCAACATAGAGAAGTAGAGAACCATTCCCAAAGGGACCAGCATGGAGAGCAGATGAAAATCTAGACATATGTGGATCTATGAAGCTTAAGCAAACAACAAAGAGGCATTTCATCACTTATATTAAGTAAAAAGACATGTATTTTTAGCGGAGTAGTAATATATGTACAATCATTTGAAAGAATTTTGATGACAACTTTCATTTTCTCTCTTTTCATTGGTCCAAAACAATAGAGAGAGAAAAAAGAAGAGAGAGAATAAGAATATAATGTGAGTATGAGAGAAAAAGTTGTCAAAAAATTGTAATAAAGTGGTTGTACAAATATCATTTCTCTTTTTAGCGATATAGAATTTATGTTTGTTTGCGACGTATTTTATCCATTTTAATGAATATAATTTTTTAGTAAAAAAAACACTTTTATATAATTATGTGTATGTGTCTCCGTGAGCATGGCTCAATTGACAGAGACATGCGTTATTATATGCAGGGGTCGGGGTTCGAACCCGAATAGCCCACTTATTCTCCTTAAAAAAATGTGAATTCTAGCCACTAGACTACTTGTCAAAAAACAATTATGTGCATGTTTTAAAAAAATAAGTTACTTCTTCTCCTCTTTTAATCTAAATTTTGTATTATATCAAATTAATTATACATGTCTCACCTAACATAATTATATTTGTTTGTTCAAAATAAACGCAATCGGTATCTCTTCAAAATCTACGTTGTCATTTAGAAAGAAAAAAAAATCACATTGTCAAATTTAAAATTTATAAATACATAAATCATAGACAATTGCTTAGTAAATAACCATTTAGCACTAGAAAAAATTATTTCGTTCAATATAAAGAACATGGTTGAGGAAAATTGATTCAGTTGCGAAAAAGTTGATTGTTCTGTGAGACTTGTCTGGTTCAACTATGTGAGAATAATTTAACTATGATTACTTAACATTTATGCTAAAGAAATTACTCCTCTGGTTCGTATGGGATATTATAGATTAGCTGCCGTCATCTCTTCCTATCTCTATCTACACGTATTTTTTTTATGACAAATAGAGAAACGTGTATGAGGATGATGCTAAGTATAGTAGCGTGGAATTTTCAGAATACGCGGTAGCTTTTTTCATAGGAATCCACGGTAGTTTTGTTTGTGGATGATTCTTTTCTCTTCTAGAATGAACTACAACAAACTTATATTTCTCTCCCCCTCCCCCTTCTCTAAGTTGCCTCAAAAAGAAAGCTCCTCAATAACCACCATATTCTCTTTTCGTTTCTCTATCAGTATAAATATATAGCACAGTTGTTTCTTGCCTTCGATAAACTCATACACGACATAAGTTTTTATTACCTTATTATTATCAACACCCTAGATAGTAGATAGACACAAGGACAAAAGAAGGGTAAGAGAGGAAGATGTGTTTAGTGTTTGTGTGTGGAGAGGATGAAAGAGTTGTGTCGAGGCAGCAAGCACCTGGGTCGTGTCCTTATTGTGGAGGTATGATTCAGGCTGTGGACGTAGACAGCCGGTGGAATTTCTGTTTCGTACCCTTGTACCACAAGACCAAACGCAGGCACTATTGCACCATGTGTTCCAGAAAACTAGTTGTCAAATAGCTCTAGACAAGGACAACATCTATGGCCAACAAAAAAGCTATTAGTATTTAGAGGAACTTGTTCCCGGTTATCTTTTACTATTTACCATGTATAAAGAGTTGTAAATAGATATGAGTTCAGCTACTGAGATTAGACCTACTTAGATTTACGTATTACGATTGTGCACTAAACATTATTATACGAATTTCAAATATACTAAAGTAGCTTCTTTGATTGAAGAATTTATTTTATTTTACTTTGTTAACTGATATTTCTTAGGATAACCGGCTTTTGAAATTATTAGCATTTTAAAAAGTGGAATTTTAACCCATGTGATTGCCTCATAATAATCACATGTTATAATTTTATACAATGCAGATTGCAGAACCAAAACATACACAAGGAAATACGTCATTAGTTCACACAATTGTATACTGTATTAATTTGGGAAATACGGTTGATTCTAAAACTATGAAGCAAACTGCGCTGCTTTTTCTTCTAAGAAATCTAATAACTTATACAAACATATAAAACAACAACTGAGTTGTCCAAATACAGCAAGGCTGGAACCTCAACGTACTGTAGATGTTAAGATTTCTTCCACAAAACAAAAACATCATGAGCCTCAAAAAGGAATTAAACAATCCGCAACTTCCTGTTATACTACAGTGTATTTTAAGTCCTCCCTCCTTCTCACCCATAAGATGCTGAATTTGAAGCTTTTGTGCATTTTAGGAGAAAAGGCAAATAATAAAAAATCTGAAACAGCCATAGTTTAGGACTGAAAAAAAGTTTATATCAAATATGAGATCACTTGCAGAGTTTCAACTTCTTAAAATACGAAGATACAATTGACTTGGGGTAAGGTTTTGTAGCAAGACAAGTAGGTATGTTTTCAGGTTGCTCAATCCACAGTTTATGAATGATCCCACCAGATGTCAGCTTCTCAGACAAGTTTTTGATCTGGGGTTCTCCCTTCACTTCAAGTGTGACCTAAAGTTTAAGTTCAGCAACCAGTTAATTCATAGACCAAATGCTATGCTGCAACAAACAAGAATTAGAGCTACATAGCCCTTGAATTGAAACTGCATATGCATCTGTGCACTTACACTAACAAAATAAAATTATGGATAACTGAAAAATTTAAACAACAACCCTGATGTCAAATGGCACAATCCATAACAACAGCAGATAAGTCACAAATATTGAAGCAGAAAACAAGAAATCCTAGAAGGTTTACCAAGTGCCGCAATATTAACTTCATTATTATTTGCACCTTCAACTTTAATATACCATCACATCTATTTGTGCATGTCATGTTCAAAATATCTAAATTCTCAAAACTGAAGGCAAAAAGGATATTGTACTATCCAGCATAAGAAAAGCAAACTCAAAGGTTGATGTTTTAGGCACAGCCTCAAAGTAAGTTCCAAAAAGTGTGTGAAGTGCTCACAGTTATGAGCGTATCACATATAATTTCAATGCAGACGCTGAATTAAAAGTCTCAAGAGCAATTATTTGGCGAAGTACAGACTACTGAAGTTAACCATAATGTGAGCATATTTCCATTTAGCATGAAGAAGAAGAAAGTGAGAAGCTGCATACATACATCAATGTTCTAAAAATCAAACTGGTCATTGACTTGGGGAAGGTACCAGTTTGCAATTCACTAGTCCAACTACGATTGAGCCATAGTTGAACAAATGAAGGTTAAATAAAAAATCACAAGGAAATTAAATTTTAAATTAACATGCAATTATCATATTTATCATAAAAAAAAAATCAATAATAAAAAACAACGCACGACCCTTGTTAACTAACTGTTAGACCTTAGTTTATCTGGACAAATTATTGAATTGTGTTTGTGTGTGTGTAAACACTTGGTTCTCCAGCACTGATGTACACATTAGCTGGCTTTCAGGTTGAATAAACCCTAAACTTAGAGAGTTTTGGTGACAAACAACTAGTACGGTGCAGTTTTTTGACCAACAGTATAAATAATAAACAGACACACACAATTTGCAGTTAGCTCATTTAGGTTCCTTCTAATGCTATCAAACTAACAATGACTAATAAGACAGGAAAAAAAAATGAGGATATTGTTGGTTGTGGGTATGTCTCTCGAGGCCCTGCCCTGTATGGTCAACTACCCCTCGAGCATGGTTTGGGAGATTTAGAAGTATTGTTCAACAGTATGACATGAGGCCTGTGTTTACGAATATAGTTACAGGTGATGAATATGGTGGGATGCTGGAACTTAAACAACATCTAATAAAAAACTTTCAGGTTAAAGATCTAGGTTGACTATGTTATTTCCTTAGTATTGAGGTAGCTCAATCAAAGACATGAATCACTATTTTCCGCATAAAGTATGCTATGGATATCTTAGGGGAAACTGGTATGCTTGATTGCGAGCTGGTTGATACTTCTATGATTCCAAATGTCAAACTAGTACCTAATCAGGGAGAGTCCTTTGCATACCCAAAAAAGTGCAAAAGACTCGTTGGAAGCTTTTCAGCACTAAAATATTATTCTCAAGTGATATCACAGCTGAATAATCTCCAATAAGAAAGACATTATCAAAAAGCCAAATGTTTTTTTTTCTCCCAAACAGAAGCAAAAAAAGCAGGGAATGATAAATAGCTTGAACTCGCATATTCGTAACCTTGAAATGCACCCCTTCCAAATTCTAATTGATAAAGGGGGGAGGGTGGAGGGACTAAGGGAGAGAGTGGGGGTTGTTCTGATAAATATAGGGCAACAAGCACTTCTATATTGCCGCATGTACAAAAATGAACAAACATTCATTCATCATCTACATGGAAAACACCTAGAGTCCTGTGTTGGGCCGTGATGGGGAGCCTCACTGGATTGGATCATCACATTGGTCTAAGAGCAACCAAACAAGTGAGTTGGACACCACATCTTAACCCAAAACCTTAAGGCATTGAATTTATGGATACTCTCTCTTATATGTTGCTCAACCTCAACCTTCCATCCAATGTGGGACTTTAAACTGTCATTCGACATATCAAAACATCTCTCCCTTGAGGCTCTCGGCGCCTGTCAGCAAACCTATCAAGTCTAATCGGGCTCTGACCTAATACCACTGTTGGGTCGTGAGGGGAGTCTGGGCATTGGACCAAGAGCAACCACACATTTGAGTTGGACCCATAAACCCAATGTCTTAAGGTTTCGGGTGAAGACGTGGTGTCCAACCTACTTATGTGGATGTGGTTGCTCTTACTCAATGTGATGATCCAACCTAGAGGCTTGCCTTATGGCCCAACGTCCTGGACCAATTAAACACTCGGTAAACGAATAGCAATCCCAACGCAAAATGCACCGTCAGAAACCCAACTAAAAATCACATAATTGAATCCATTTTATTTTGCATTGGCAAAAACTGTGCATAAGAAATATAAAACAGAAAAGTGCTAGAATTAAACTGGAGACATTTACTACCGTGGTTTATGTAAAAATATTATAAGATTCAATGTTCCAAAGTTTTTACTTCACTGTACTAATTGGTTACAAGCAATCATCCACTACACTAGATAACGATTCTATCATTTCTATGCACTCGTTCACTATCAAAATTGAGTTAGAAAACCCTAAAATTAAACAGATTGCATAAACCTAGAAAACCTAAAACGAAAAACCTTACTTTGTGCATAGAATCAATTTTCTCGGGGCTGCAATAATCAATGGTGACAGGATCGTTTTTGTTGGACCATACGGCGGAAACAGAAGCGTGACAACCTTGAGTAACCACACTGCCTAATGGCCAAGTATCGATCAGATCACGCCGGAGCACCACGTATTGGACCACAACATCGACGTTTTCCGGCGAATGACTTGGTGTGGAGAAAGTGGTGGATTCGGTTGCGGCGGGTTGACTCATTGAGTTAAAGGTGAGCCGACTCGTCCGTTTTGAGAAAGAGGCCGCGTGTAAAGTGACACTAAACTTCGTTCTTGTTCTTGAGAAAGCGAGGTACGAACCGGATGGGTTGAAGAGACGAAGCGTAGGAATGGTGTAAGCCATTGACAGACTGACACGTACACTGTAAAACATTGCGGTATCTGATCATATTTTTGGCTAGTTTTTTTTATTTTTACAAATCAAATAAACTTGCTTAAAAAGTTTTTTGATAACTCAGTTGACCAGTACCGTGAGCATAACTCAGTTGGTAAGACAATGTATTTGAATCTCGGACACCCACTTATTCACCTTATAAATAAGGTGAATTATAATCACTAAACTACCTGACCAAAAAATAATAATAATTATTCTTTGACTAAAATAATTTACAAAATATTATTTATCTGAATTACAAAAACAACTTGTTTAAAATAATTAAAAAGGTGAAAAATGAAATTGAAGAAATGACAATTCCCCACTCCCCTGTAATAAATTCATTTTTCTCTTCCTTTAGATATTTGTTCTCACTTTTTTAATCGGATGTCCACATTTTACTTTTCTAGCGGTAAATATGTTTTTGGTCCCGATAAAATTGAGAACTTCTAAGTTTAGTCCCTCATTAATTTTAATAGGTTTTTTAAGTCTACAAAAAAAATTACTTCTAATTTTAATCTCTACTAAAACAAAGTTTGTTTAATTATCCTTAAACTCTTAAATTTTTTAACTATTTTTCTGACACGAGTTTAGAAAACTATGAAAAGTTCAATTACTTAAATTTAGAATTTTTTTAACATGAAACGAATTAAATATAAATTTTTTAAAACGATAAAGGTTAAAGATAAAAGTAATGAAATCTAGACATATAAATCAAATTTTGCGATAATTTTTTGCGGAGAAACTTTTAGTAATGTTCTTAACACGTATACAAAAAATTGTCAAAAAACTTAAGAGTCTAAGTATAAATTAAACAAATTTGAATTGAGCATGGACTAATACTGAGTGCATAATTTTTTTTGTAGGGACTAAAAGAACTATTGAAATTAATTAAAGACTAAACTTAAATGACCACAATTTTATAGGGACAAAAACATATTTAACCCTACTTTTTAAAAGGTTAAGTTAGTTCATTAAAATTGGTCAATGACTCGAGTGAAGATGTCTAGATTTGGTGATGGAAATCTTACGTCACTGTTCAAATGGTAAACATCGAAACTAAGACCATTTACAATGGAGGTGTTGAAGAAAAAACAACTATCGAAAGGAAGCAATGTCATGTTGAAGAGGATGTGGATTAGTTGCGGTTGAATTTATTCAAGGTTGTTGTGATTTTTCAAATTAATACACATGGCAAAATTCTACTAGTTGTTGTGATTTTCATATTTTTATCTCATCTTAATTATTTGGGGTCAATTCTTTCGTAGTAAATTTTTATTTTTTTTCACCAAAATTCATCATTTTTTTGTTTATAAATAGAGATTTGGTTCATTTGATTTAGACACAGAAAAAAAAACTATATTTTCGCTCTAATTTTTTTATTTAGCCTTGTTTGTAGCATCTTTTTAATGAAAAGGATCCCAACAATAACTCTTTGAGTAAATTACACTCTCCTCCCCTCAAAGATACTTGAATTACACTCTCATCCCCTCTTATGTTAAAATATACACTCCCTCCCTTGAAAAGTAAAATTTATGCTCTCCTCCCTTATATGATGCTTGAATTACAACTCTCTCCCTTAATAATTGAATATGCACTGCACTTTAATCTATTTTAACATAAATAAATATGTTTATGATATATATTAATTTTGAACCATCATTTAAGAAAAATTAATTAATTTCTTTATAATTTAAATATCAATAATAATTAAATTTAAATATTTTGCTATTGATTTTATAATTTAGAGTATAAAATAAACTTTTAAATAACCCTGCTTTATTGTCTTTAGTAATTTTTCACATACTTTAATTTTATTTTGGGTTTTTTCGTATTTTTTAACAGGGTTTAAAACTACATGTTAATGAAATTGTAAATAAGAAATAGCGAAAAATATGTATTCAATTTTTTATTATATTAAAGTAGACCTGCGATACTATTTTTTTGCTAGATTATTGGAAATAAATAAAAAATATTGAGGGAGTAAAATGTAGATTTTAACATAAGAGGGGAGGAGAATGTAATTCAAGCTTCTCTTAGGGGAGGGGAGTGAAATGTTTTCTAATGTGTTTTGAATAAGAGGGGAGGGGAGTGTATATTTTAACATAAGAGGGAATGAGAGTGTAATTGAAGCATCTTTGAGGGAGGGGAGTGTAATTTACTCTAATTCTTTTAACACCCAAAATTTTACTAATTACCCTTTCAACAACCCAAATTCCAACAACTAATTATTTTAATTAAGAAAATAATGTTAGGAATGTTTTGTGATTAAATAGATTGTTTGTGACTTAAGTCTATTATGTTAATTAAGATACGTGTGTTTCATTTTAGGTGTGTTGTGTGTTTAGTGTATTGTATTGCATTTTATGTTTTTTCTAATCTTATTTGTTTTAATAATGACTATCTCTATGTCTTGTCTTTATTACTTGCAAGAAAAAAAATTAAGAATATAAAATTAAAAAAATAAAGTTCAAATAAATTATTAAATTAGAAAAAGATTTTTTTTTTGAGGGAAAAAAGATTATTTAACTCTTAATTGTTTTAATTTAATTTCAATCGATAAATGTTATTAATATATAATTACAAAAAATAAAAGAAAATAAAAATGGTGGTGTAGGGTGTTGAATTTTTTTAAACAAAATCATCGTAATGATTAAAAGTTGAATGAGTGTTGAATTAGATTTAGAGAGAAGATGACGTGAGTGTAAAAAGTTAAAAAAAAAGGGTGTTGAATGTTGAATCCATTGTACATAGTCTAATATGTATTTATGCTACTTTAAACAAATGTATAATATTTATGGTAATGAAATTTCTATTATTTGTAATTGACTATTCTCCACTTAGGACGTCTCCATTAAACACACACAATGAAAGTAGTAGTTTACACACTTGTAGCAAAATTCAGCTACCGATCTTCCTAATGTTTTTTTTAAGGAACTGATCTTCCTAATGTTGTTCCGTTTTTCATGTAAAAAATTCACAAGAGTATTTCTCTTAACTAAAAGTGAAATATATAAGTTGAGAAAATTAAATTAAAAATCAATTCAAACTGAATTGTCCAGTCCTTTTTTTTAGTCAAAACCAATTTTTTTTTTCTGTAAGAAAAGAGGGCTGAAGCCTTAATCAAAATTAATCTTCTGCCATTTACTTGTTTGGAACACAACAAAATATTTCCTGGTGTTTGCTTGAGAGTATAAGATAATGAAAATAATTTTTATCAAATGATTTTTATATTTTTTTGATATAAAATAAGTAGAAAAAGCATAAATTTTGAATTCAAAGTAGTTTTATTTTTTTTCCTTATTTTCTTACGCGAGAAGAAAACTAATTTATGCAAATTTCATATTTATTTTTTAAAAAATTTCCATTTCCATTTTTCACCTCAAATAAATGAAAATATCAATAATTTTCTTAATATTATTTGTTTTTCATTTACACCAGCACAAATGAATATTGTAAGGAAAATGTTGAATCCGAATAATCCTTGTTAGCTTAACTCAATTAGTAGAAAGAACACATAATAAGTCGAGTTTCGAACCCCAAATATGTCACTTATTTATCTTAAATGTAAATTTCTAACGATTAAATTACAAAAAATACAAACAATTCCTTGAAAAAAAGTACAAACAATAACAACAGACAAACAAATGTTCGGTGGGAATGACATATCAAATTCCAGTGTAGCAGCGGCCACTAGGCTGACAAACAAGATGCAGCCCCCTCCACCAAAATCATGTCAAATTCTTATCCATTCTATCATCAACATGAGTATGGGAATCTTGAAACAGAAACTAGGTTCCATGTTTTTATTTGTCTTTTATCATTTTCACTTTAATGCTTGAGTTTTGGATTTTGGAATCAATATTATGTTGACCTTTATAAAATGACATATTTTAACTTTTTTTTAGTAACAAATATATTTTAACTTTGACCTTTATATAGATTTTTTTTTTTACAGATATTTAGTTTCAACTCTAGCTTTTATTCTTGTATAAGCTTTTAATTTCTTTAGAGAAAGGTGAGTTCGAAAAAATATATCTCTTTTGAGTTCAGAAACGAAAAATACTTGTACCAAAATATACCATTGTATCAAGAAATGATCCTCATGACTTGGGATGTTCAGCCGATTGGGATATGACCATATTGAGGATTTATTGTTGGTCAATGTAGTTCACGCAAATATAAGAAAAAATAATCTGAAAAACTGAATACGCCTCAATCTTTAGATTTAAGTATGATGTTTGATGGACAACCATATAGATTTTTTTTGAGAGGAACCATATATACCTTGAGAGAGAGAAAATATAAAAAGTGATATGATATGTTAACACCCCCATCGATATCCAATTCAACAACAGCTAAAAAAAAAGATGAATACACTAGCGGGATTTAAGCCTATGAATATCTTCAACATTCTTAAATTGAGAATGAGAGGAAATGCACCCCAACTAAATTAATCAAGTCCGATGGAACATTAGTGTGAAGATGGAAAGAAATTGGAAGGTTGGAAGATTAAACACCAAGTTATTAAACTCTGATTTAGGCCCCGTTTGGATAAACATCTTATATAGATGCTTATAGCATTAGGGCTTAATACATTAGAGCTTACATCATAAGCTCTTATACTTGATAAGCTATTTATGTTTGGATATGTACACTAAAAAGTACTTACATAAATTGAAGTGTTTGGATGTGACATTACATAAGCAATTATCGAAATTTTAAATATTTTTAGGTTAACAAAAAAATCAAAGAATCGAACCACAATTATCAAGATTTTTTTTGATAAAATTAATCAAGATGTAAAAAACAATATTATAATATATTAATTATAATTATATATATAGTATAATCAATATTCGT
>Ga0315914_1005754_pt1 | contig 17894 bp, 7 predicted proteins | sample MpolenodulesMG_FD_203920 | JGI IMG/M metagenome (GOLD analysis project Ga0315914, IMG submission 203920) | Medicago polymorpha root nodule microbial communities from Los Angeles, California, United States - elongated nodules | ecosystem: Host-associated > Plants > Roots > Nodule | place: USA...
GAGAGGAAGGATTTCTACCATTAGCTGAGGAAGATGACGATGGATTTGGGAAGATAATGGGAAAATCTTCTTTGGAGATTGGTCGAGAAGTTAGCGTACGAGTTTTGCGTATCACAAGAGGACAAGAGACATTGACTATGAAGAAGTAAGGAGCTGTTGCAGAATTGGACAAGGCACTTGCACAAGTGGGATCTGTTTGAAATTTAAATGAAGTTAAAGACCCCTGTTGTTGTTTTTCCCATAATTATGCTAAAGTAGACCTTTCTTGGCGGTCGCGTTAAATTTATGTACTATTTGTCTCAGCCGTGTGCAATTCTCATTTTCCTATTCTTTTTCATGCACTTCAAATTTATGATAGGCACCAGAACTACAAGCTTTATCAGGTTGCTATGTTTTCTCGATATTTTCACCCGAACCTTCCCTCCATGCTTATATATATGTTAAATATTATCCGAATTATTCTTGGTATAGACAAAACTTATTCTAAGCTGTGAATGTGAATGCCATGTGAGCATCAGTATATGAAAGCACCGACACAAACACGGGCATTTGACACGACACTAACGCTGACATGTCAACAATGGTAATAATTTTAGAAAATGCAAAAACTGAACGTAACCAGATGTGTAAGTGTTAGTTGTACACACAAAATCTTTAAAAAAATGGATGTGTTTGATGCAAATATTAAATTGTTCAACGCTGTGTTGCAGGAAATCAACAGTAGTGGTCTCAGCCTCTTTGGTCAAGCAACTACGAGAAGAAACCGGTGCAGGGATGATGGACTGTAAGAAAGAACTTGCTGAAAAAGAAGGCGATCTTGAAAAGGCGCAAGCATACCTCAGGAAAAAGGGTCTCTCATCCGCTGATAAGAAATCTGGAAGACTAGGAGCTGAAGGAAGAATCGTACATACATTCACGATGCACGCATCGGTGTTCTAATTGAAGTGAACTGTGAAACCGACTTTGTTGGCAGAAGTGAGAAATTCAAGGAGTTGGTTGATGATCTTGCAATGCAAGTTGCTGCATGTCCACAGGTTCAGTTTGTATCTATTGAAGATATTCCCGAAACTATTGTGACGAAGGAAAAAGAACTTGAGATGCAAAGAGAAGACCTTGCTTTGAAACCCGAAAACATTAGAGAGAAAATTGTCGAGGGAAAAATCTCAAAGAGGTTAGGAGAGCTTGCTCTTCTAGAGTAGCCATTTATTAAGGATGACAGTGTTGCAGAGAACATTAAAGTGCGGCGTTTTGTTCGGTTCACTCTCTGTGAATAGTTTTGACGTTCTCTTTTATGCTTTTCCATACATCGTGGACCACAGCAGCACAGCTCATTTGACGGAAGCATAAGGCGAACTATATGTTTGTTTTGTACGATGTCAAGTTAACAAGTCCATTTTAATTTCGTAAAAACATTAATCTTTTAAGTTTTTTAATCTCTAAATTAGTTTCTAAAAAATGAAGTGTCACTGTAATAATCATTCAGTGGATCCATTGTTTGAAGAATGAACTTGGAAATCATGGTAACAATATGATGACATAAATATTTAAAGGACCAATGTGACATAAATCATAACTTGATCTCTGGAGGATAAAACTAAAGATTTATTCATAAACTTTTGTGGAGAGATTTTATTTTTGGCAAACTATCATTCACAATTCTAAAAGAGGAATCACCCAACTCTAAGAAGAGCCTGTATTTGAAAAAGAGGAAAAACAGACCGAGAATTTGATGAGATAAATAATAATTCTATATAAAAGGTAATATAATCTTAATCTTTGGAGGATAAATTTATAGATTTATTCTTAAGTTTTTTTTTTTATAATGTGCCTAGTGGAGACAAAAATTCGAAAACAATTTTAAAAGGAGTGGTAATATCTAATTAACTTTAGTTTTTTTTTGTTTTTCGGAAAGTGATTTAAAAAGTGACTGAAACACCATATATGGCCCATGGAGAAGCTGTCAAGAAGCAACCAAGCTCCATTATTGAAAAGAAGCAAATTATTGTAAAAAAAGTGCCACAAAATCAAACGCTTAAAGTTCATTGTTCATAATATTAATATATGCTTTTTTTAAGTGATAGATTCATTCACGTTGCCATATCCAATCCTCTAAAAATTTAACTTATTCAGATGGCTAGCAGCAGCAACTCATCTTCAGCTCTTGTGACTTCATCAAGAAGAAATTATTATGATGTGTTTATCACCTTCAGAGGTGAAGATACTCGCAACAATTTCACTGATTTTCTTTTTGATGCCCTTCAAACAAAAGGCATTATTGTATTTTCGGATGACACTAATCTTCCAAAAGGTGAATCCATCGGACCCGAGCTCCTTCGAGCAATTGAAGGATCTCAGGTTTTTGTTGCAGTCTTTTCAAGAAACTATGCTTCCTCAACTTGGTGTTTGCAAGAATTAGAAAGGATATGTGAATGCGTTAAGGGATCTGGAAAACATGTTCTTCCTGTTTTCTATGATGTTGATCCCTCTGAGGTGAGAAAGCAAAGTGGGGTTTATGGTGAAGCCTTTATCAAACATGAACAAAGATTCCAACAAGAATTTCAGAAGGTGTCAAAATGGAGGGACGCTCTAAAACAAGTGGGGAGTATCTCTGGTTGGGATCTACGTGATAAGTAAGTAATTTATAATTATTTTTTTTTGGATAGAAAATATAAAGTGAAGAGATGGTGTACGAGTCCAAGAAAGAAAATCAAAATTGCTTATGTTTTGTGCCAATTGAGCAAATATTTGGAGGTCAAACTAATTTTATTTTTTTTTGGTTTTTGTACGTGATGATATAATATTATTGAACAATTTTTTGAACTTACAGGCCACAAGCTGGAGAGATTAAAAAAATTGTTCAAAAGATAATGAATATATTGGAATGCAAATCTTCATGTATTTCAAAAGACTTGGTTGCGATAGATTCCCGTTTAGATGCATTACAAAATCATTTCCTTTTGGACATGGTTGATGGTGTTCGTGTTATAGGAATTTGGGGGATGGGAGGAATAGGGAAGACAACCCTTGCTATGAATTTATATGGCCAAATCTCTCATCGATTTGATGCATCCTGTTTCATTGATAATGTAAGCAAAATTTATAGATTACATGATGGTCCCCTCAATGCACAAAAGCAAATCCTACATCAAACTCTCGGCATAGAACACCATCAAATATGCAATCATTACAGTGCAACTAGTTTGATACAACATAGGCTACGTCGTGAAAAGACCCTTCTAATTCTTGATAATGTGGATCAAGTTGAACAATTGGGAAGAATAGGTGTGCATTGTGAATGGTTAGGTGCAGGTAGTAGAATCGTTATCATTTCGAGAGATGAACATATATTGAAAGAGTATGGAGTGGATGTAGTTTACAAAGTTCCACTTTTGAATTGGGCCGATGCTCACAAGTTATTTTGTAGAAAAGCTTTCAAAGCTGAGAAAATTATGATGAGTAATTATCAAAATTTGGCAAATGATATATTGAGATATGCTAATGGTCTACCACTAGCAATTAAAGTATTGGGTTCATTTTTGTTTGGTCGTAATGTGACTGAATGGAAGAGTACATTGGCTAGTTTGAGAGAAAGTCCAGATAATGATGTCATGGATGTGATGCAATTAAGTTTTGATGGGCTAAAGGAAATGGAAAAAGAAATATTTCTCGATATTGCTTGTTTTTCAACCTTTCGGAATGAGAAATATGTTAAAAACATTCTAAATTGTTGTGGTTTTCATGCTGATATTGGATTAAGTGTTCTCATTGCTAAATCACTTATAAGCATTAGTAATTCAAGAATTATAATGCATTCTTTGTTGGAAGAGCTAGGCAGAAAAATTGTGCAAAATAGTTCAAGCAAAGAACCAAGAAAATGGAGTAGGTTGTGGTCCGCAAAACAATTCTACAATGTTAAGATGGAGAATATGGTAAAGTAGCTATATAGAAATAAAAAAACATGTTTCCATTTTTATAAAAACTAAATAAATTTATTTTTTATTTTATTTTTTGCTTTGCTTTAGGAAAAGCAAGTTAAAGCCATAGTTTTGGATGATGAAGAGGTGGACGTTGAACACTTGTCAAAAATGAGTAATCTTAGATTGCTCATCATCAGGTACGGAATGTACATCTCAGGAAGCCCAAGTTGTTTTTCAAACAAATTGAGATATGTTGAGTGGGATGAATATCCTTCAAAGTATTTGCCATCAAGTTTTCACCCAAATGAACTTGTAGAATTGATCTTGGTGAAAAGCAACATTACACAACTATGGAAAAACAAGAAGGTACTATAAATTCTCTTATTATTAATATTTATCATCTTAGAAATATAACCAAATTCGAAACAATTCTCTTATAATCAAAGTAATTGCTCTATTTTTATTGTTTATTCATGTCACAGTATCTGCCCAATTTGAGAACATTGGATCTAAGTCACTCCATCGAGCTAGAAAAGATAATAGATTTTGGAGAGTTCCCGAATCTTGAGTGGTTAAATTTGGAAGGATGTACAAATCTTGTGGAGTTGGATCCATCTATTGGACTTCTAAGAAATCTTGTTTACTTGAATTTAGAAAATTGCTATAACCTATTAAGCATACCGAACACCATATTCGGTCTTGGCTCTCTTGAAGATCTAAATATCAGTTGTTGTTCCAAAGTGTTTAACAAACCAATACACTTGGAAAAGAATAAGAAGAGGCATTATATAACTGAAAGTGCATCGCATTCTCCATCAACGTCCTCTGTCTTCGAATGGACCATGTTGCCTCACCATTCATCATTTTCGGCTCCCACAACACACACATCTTTGTTGCCTTCCTTGCGTAGTTTACATTGTTTGCGTAAGATTGACATAAGCTTTTGCTATCTACGCCAAGTGCCTGGCACAATTGAATGTTTACATTGGCTAGAAAGATTAAATTTAGGGGGAAATGATTTTGTGACACTACCTAGCCTGAGGAAGCTTTCCAAACTTGTATATTTAAATTTGGAGCATTGCAGGTTGTTGGAATCTTTGCCTCAACTTCCTTCTCCTACCTCTATTGGGCGGGATCATCGTGAGAAGGAGTATAAGTTGAATACAGGATTGGTCATTTTCAACTGTCCAAAATTGGGTGAGAGGGAACGTTGCAGTAGCATGACATTTTCATGGATGACACAATTCATTCAAGCATACCAACAATCCTACCCTACCTATTTGGATGAGTTTCAAATTGTTACTCCAGGATGTGAAATACCAAGTTGGATCAACAATCAGAGCATGGGTGATTCTATGCCAGTAGACCAAACTCCTATTATGCATGATAATAACAATAATATCATTGGCTTTCTATGTTGTGTTGTATTTTCCATGACACCTTCTCGAAGGAGCAATATTGATCCAAGAAGTATCTATATGGAAATTGGTGGTACGAGGAAGCGTATCTGGCTTCCAGTAAGAGTTGCGGGTATGTTTACGGATGATCTTATTACGAGGAAATCATGTCACCTATGGCTAATCTACTTACCCCGAGAGTCCTATCATAAATTGGCGGGTATTAAAAGAGTTGCGGGTATGTTTTTGGGGAATAAATGTTCAGGTATGGAGGTGAAGAGTTGTGGGTATCATTGGGTATGTAAACAAGACCTACAAGAGTTCAACTTCACAAAGATGAATCACAAAAATTCCTTCGCTCAGAAGTTTAATATTTTGGGAATTGAAGATGAGACACAACCACAACCGCAACCAGAACAAGAATCATTCATCTCAAAAACAATCCATGTTGTCAACCACAAACAAAGGTACTGAATTTTAGACTAATTTTCATTTTAGACTGAATTTTATAATTTGGGGGGTTTTAAATTTGTGTTAGGTTGTAATTTATGTGCCGTTTCCAGCGTCCGTGTCTGTGTTTTATAGACAACAACATTTTAAGGAACACTTTATCACTGAAATCTGCATTCACGTCATCCACAGAAATAAATCTCGAACCTCCATTTCAGCCACAGAAACAGAAGTATCTGTGGAGGTACAAGATTCACCTGTTGCATATGAAGTTTCAACTGAATATCCTTCAGCTGAAGTACGAACAAGTGAAGACTCATCTCTTAAGTCCGACGCCAACACTGGTAAACGTAATGATGCACCGAACAATCCAGAGAAATCCGGCCTTGGGAGGAGGGATTCTTTGAAATCTGGTTCAAGGAAAATCATTGGTCGATTCATTGGTCGATTCCTCAACAACTGTTGCCATTTGCCAATGATGAAAGCAACGAAGAAAGAAGCCATTGAAGAAGGAAACAGAGGTGGTTGCCGAAAGTTTGGTTTCTGACGAAGATTTAAATGCTGTAAATTCAATTATTGCAGAAGATATTGCAACTGACCAAATAATATTTCCTTTGCATTTCAAGTAGATGACAATGTTGGAGCTGTTCCGGAGAACAATGAGATCAGTGCTATTTTGACTTCTGAGAGAAGCTTGAATAAAGGTTATGCTTAATTCATTTTCAAATCCTGCATGTTTGATTGAATCAGTGTTGTCAATCTCGTATCGCCGAAAGTATAGATTCTACACAATAGTTTTATTGCATGATATTTCACCACTTTCATTTCCTATGAGACCAATCAATCAACTTTATGCAACCAAAGCAATTGAATGACATCATAATAGTTAGCTTATTTAACAGATAAAGGATCTTTTTTTCTTTTGTTGTTAAGGCAGTTTTCTTTAACTTCGGATCCTCTATTAACAGATGTAACAGAAGAAAGCGATCAAGTTCCCTCTCCTGAAAGTCCTGCAACTGAAGAAGTGCCAGAACAAACACCGAAACAAACTACTGCGTATCTAACTCTAATGGACAAACCGACTTTACAACTTCAGATGAAGGCTTGAGCAAAGGTTGCGATTTCATCTTATTTGCTTCGTATTTCAATTCTCAAAGATGTATAAACAAGGATGTATTTGAACTTATATACAGATATAAGCACTTGTGAGACTATTTGGAAGAGTTTATGGAAATAGCTCATGACATGTCCATAAAAGCTATTTTCAGTCTTTTTTCCATAAACTGTCTATAAAAGCTTATGAAAATAGCTTATAGCATATAGGAAAACAATACGACTTCATATTATCATTTTTAAAAAAAAATAGGTTATACATAAGCACTTATATGTTAAGCGCTTATCTTATAAGCTTTAATTAGGTTGTTTATCAAAACAAGCTCTTAGGTTTCCATCCTGTTCACCAATCTTTGAATTCTTACATAAGATTTGTAATTGTTAAATGTCTGTTCCGCCCCCTTTGGATTGCAGCAACTATATCACCAGCACTTGTGAAGTAACTTCAGGACGAAACAAGAGCTGGAATGATGGACTGCAAAAATGCTCTATCAGAGAGTGAAGGTGACATTATCAAAGCACTGGGAGCAGACAAGAAAGCAGCCAGAGCAATTGCCGAAGGAAGGATGGTTCTTACAACTACTGAAGGAAGGATAGGTTCTATGAATTTCTACTTGTTATTGAGTTATTAAATATTGAGTTCTTTAATTATGAAATTTTGGTAATTAGTTTCTAGAAAACTACATTCTAAACGGACAAACTACAACAGGGGTCCTTTAACTTAGTTTAACAATGCAAACAGGTCCTTCATGTCAAGTTGGTTCTTTTGTTAAAAACGTCCACAGTGGTTAAGCAACTATTAAATTGATGTATGTTAGAAAAAAATGGATGTATTTGATGCAAATATTAAATTGTTCAATGTTGTGTTGCAGGAAATCAACGGTAGTGGTCTCAGCCTCTTTGGTTAAGCAACTGCGAGAAGAAACTGGTGCAGGGATAATAATCATTAATCATTGATCCATTGTTGATTCTGAGAAATTTGAAGGAGATTAACAATGGACTTTTGCTTTAAATCATTAGGGGCATTTGCGTCCTTCCATGCCATTTTTTTATGACTCACCAACATCTTACCCCTGCCTTGTCGGTAAAACTCCAGGTCAATGAGAGACTTACACGATACACTCGTAAATTATTGATGTTTTTTGATATTGTTGCTTTCTAAATCTATATATTAATGATCGTTTTATGAAATAAAGAGTTATTGATCGATTTTATTTATTTACCTTTTTTTTTAAACTCAAAAGAGGTGTGACACAACGACTTTCGAGAAGTCTTCCATCCTAATACTACTCTCGCTCAAGCACACTTAATTATGGAGTTCAGACAGACGAAATTCGGTGTTAGAGCTAATATGATCACATCTAATTATTTGTCAAACTTTTATACTTTCGTAAGATTAAACATGATTTCGTTATTTATAAAAAAAACATATTAAATTGTTTACATTTCAACATAAAAAGTAATCAATGTTTCATAATAAAAATTACTCATAACATTTTATTATGCTATTGAATTATTTTATTATGAAATTTAGGTGATTAGTTTTTGGAATGTGCATTTGTTAAGATTCAAACACATTCTTAAAGGCAAAACTACACCAAGGCTTTTAACTTGATTTTTTTGTTTCAAATTAGTCATTTCTTCATCTTAAGTTAGATAGTCCACTTTGTTTGAAAACATCAACAGTGGACCAAACTTCATTTTTTATCTTGTATGTAATTAAAAGTCTAGTTGACCATTTTAAAACGTAAATTACCTCTTCAACTAATCAAGGTTATAGCTAAATTGCATCATAACGACTATTACAATATCTAATCCATTAAAATTTACATGATATGTTTTTTCCTTAAAAAAATGATATATTTTTGTATTTTATCTAAATTTCTGACCTTATTGTCAATGAAAGGCCAATTCTAATACTTAACGGTGAAACATTCTTTATAGTATATCATTGATTGATTATGTAAAAAAAATTGTAACAAAAGTAGGTTAATAGTTTTTAAATTTAATTTATATAAATGATCATTGTAAATTGTAGAGAGTTTTTACACTTTCGATTAAACATAAGAGTTTTTTAATTTAATTAGTATACCAAAAATATAAATTATATAGGGTAAAATGTACTTTTCACCACTAAGTTTCAAAATGTTACGATTTTGGCCCCTTATTAAAAAAAAATTACCCCTTAATTTTACAAAACGTTGCAAACCTACTTAGAGACGCCACGTGTCCCAAAACAAAGGGCCAAAATTACAACTTTCTATAAAGATAAAAGGCCAAGAGAGCTTAATTCCCCAAAGATAGAAGGTCAAAAGAGCATATCATCATAAAGTCAGAGGGTCAAGGAAACATATTTCCTTAAAAATAGAGGGCAAAATTTTCATTTTTTTAATAGGGGGCCAAAATGGCAGCATTTTGAAACTTAGGAGGCGAAAAGTACACTTTAGCTAATTGTAAATATTACTTCAAAAAAAAAGAAGAAGCTAATTATATATATTAAAAACTATATCAATCTTTACCACATGTCATAAGGGTACATATTGAAAATTATACTCACTCCGTTTTAAAATACATATTGCAGTCAATCACTTCACACGTGTCAATGCATAACTTTGACTGTTAATATTTCTACATTACTAACATTTGTGTTTATATATTATTTAAAAAGTAAGTCATATGAATAATGCACATTAATAAAATACGACATGTATTTTAAATGAGTTATTATTCATTGACATCCCTTTTTCATACACTCCCATGTACACCCTCCCACATGTCTATTATTTTAATTTTTTTCTTCTGATGTATCCATTAAATCACTATCTCCCCTCAAACCTCTCTTTCTCACCTCAGAGTGTTTTTTCTCTTCCCAGCATTCTCTCTCATTGAAAGAGCACCCTCCGCCCCTTCTGCCGTCGATGTCGGATTCCCCTCTCTTTATTCTTTCTTCTTTGACGGGGATGATGATGGTTGATCGTGTTTTGACGCCGGTGTTGGGGGTAGTAGCGCAGATCTGAGTGTAGGGCGTCGGTGGTAGCGTGGTTGTACAGATCTAAGCTTTTGGATGCCGAAGTTGGGGTGGCGGCGTAGATCCCAGTGTTATTTATAAAACTCGGTGTTAGAGCTAATATGATCACATCTAATTATTTGTCAACTTTTATACTTTCATAAGATTAAACATGATTTCATTATTCATAAAAATCATATTAAATTGTTTCATTTCAACATAAAAAGTAATCAATGTTATATATTCTGAGTAATAAAAATTACTCATAACATTTTATTATGCAATTGAGTTATTTTATTTTGAGATTTTGGTGATTAGTTTTTGGAATGTGCATTTATTAAGATTTAGACACATTCTTAAAGGCAAAACTACACCAAGGCTTTTGACTTGATTTTTTGTGTTAAATTAGTCATTTCTTCATCTTAAGTTAGTTAGTCCACTTTGTTTAAAAACATCAACAGTGGACCAAACTTCATTTTATATCTTGTATGTTATTAAAAGTCTAGTTGACCATTTTAAAACGTACATTACATCTTCAACTAATCAAGGTTATAGCTAAATTTTATCATAACGACTATTACAATATCTAATCCATTAAAATTTACATGATATGTTTTTTCCTTAAAAAAAAAGATATATGTTTGTATTTTATCTAAATTTCTGACCTTATTGTCAATGAAAGGCCAATTCTAATACTTATCTGTGAAACATTATTTATAGTATATCTAGAGATTAATTTTTAGAGATTCTTTACAAAAGCAAAATTTATTTTGTATATGTTTACCATAATGAAAATCACTTTTTAAAAAATAAACCAGTTATTGAAAATGATTTTCGAAACAAACTACTTTTTTTGAAGCAGTTTCAATTTTTTTCTTTCTGATTTTCATTTTTTTTAAAGATCTGTAAAAAATAGATGAAACTCTTAAAATTGATTAATTTTTATAAAAATTGTTTCTTTACAGAAGCTGTGACAAAGGATTAATTTGATTCATGCTTATACATTAATTTGGAAAAGGCCATCGACGAGGAAAATTAAACACATTGTTGAACTAAATTATTCATTTGAAAAGGAAGAATTTAATTTGCAATAAGGATAACAATGTCATGTCTCCTAGGTCCATGAATGTTGTGTTCACGATGATTGGTTTTGCCATCTAAAAAGGTCCATGAATGTTCTATTCTAGTGTAAATAATGGTTTATATTAAAAATAATAATTCATTTGCAACCGACTTACATCTCTTGTTGAAATCTTATGCAAGGCTATATTAGAGTTCTTAGCTGTGTTGTAAAACCACAAGAGTTCTAACACAAACCAATTCGATACATAGAATACATTCAAACACCTTACATATGGAAATAAGGACCGTCAACTGGTATCTTATCGTACTATTGAAGGACAAATGTTAGATTAAATAAGATCCATGTCCAGCTGAAGTTTATGTTGAATAACAAAGGAATAATGTGTATCAGTTAGTAGCAGCCAACTTTAACATAATGATTGCTTCTTGTAAAATATATAAATTTAAAGCACTTATGAAATTATTAAAATCAAAATCAAAACAATGGCCCGAATCTTTGTCCCTCATCATATGTACAATAATATTCAAAACAGTTTGAGCATTATTATTGTTTTCCTTTCAAAATCAATAGTTTTATTTTTCTGGCAGGCTGAAGACTTCCATGTTTATCGTTTTGGAGGACATAATATTATGATGGACATAATATTTAGAAGACACAATATTTCGTTATACATGGACTGATTTGATGAGATAAATAATTCTATATAAAAGGTAATAGAATCTTTTTTTTTTTACAAGAAAAGGTAATATAATCTTAATCTTTGGAGGATAAATTTATAGATTTAGTCGTAAGTGTTTTTTTAATAATGTGTCTAGTGGAGACAAAAATTCGAAAACAATTTTAAAAGGAGTGGTTATATCTAATTAACTTTTTTTTTTTGACAAAATATCTAATTAACTTTTGTTTTTTTAGTTTTTTGGAAAGTGATTTTAAAAGTGACTAAAACTTTCCTAAAAAAAAATTGACTAAAACACCATATATGGCCCATGGAGAAGCTGTCAAGAAGCAACCAAGCTCCATTATTGAAAAGAGGCAAATTATTGTAAAGAAAGTGCCACGAAATCAAACGCTTAAAGTTCATTGTTCATAATATTAATATATGCTTTTTTTTTAAGTGTGATAGATTCATTCACGTTTCCATATCAAATCCTCTAAACACTTGTATATTAAGATGGCTAGCAGCAGCAACTCATCTTCAGCTCTCGTGACTTCTTCAAAGAAAAATCATTATGATGTGTTTGTCACCTTTAGAGGTGAAGATACTCGCAACAATTTTACAGATTTTCTTTTTGATGCCCTTCAAACAAAAGGCATTATTGTATTTTTGGATGACACTAATCTTCCAAAAGGTGAATCCATCGGACCCGAGCTCCTTCGAGCAATCGAAAGATCTCAGCTTTTTGTTGCGGTTTTTTCAAGAAACTATGCTTCCTCAACATGGTGTTTGCAAGAATTAGAAAAGATATGTGAATGCGTTAAGGGATCAAGAAAACATGTTCTTCCTGTTTTCTATGATGTTGATCCCTCTGAAGTGAGAAAGCAAAGTGGGATTTATGGTGAAGCCTTTATCAAACATGAACAAAGATTCCAACAAGAGTTTCCGAAGGTGTCAAAGTGGAGGGACGCTCTAAAACAAGTGGGGAGTATCTCTGGTTGGGATCTACGTGATAAGTAAGTAATTTATAATTTTATTTTTATTTTCTTGGTAGAAAATATAAGGTGAAGAGATGGTGTACGAGTCCAAGAAAGAAAATCAAAGAGTGCTTATATTTTTTCCCTATTGAACAAATATTTGGAGTTCAAACTAATATATTGTTTTTTTGGTTTTTGTATGTGATCATATAATATTATTGAACAATTTTTTGAACTTACAGGCCACAAGCTGGAGAGATTAAAAAGATTGTTCAAAAGATAATGAATACATTGGAATGCAAATCTTTATGTGTTTCAAAAGACTTAGTTGCAATAGATTCTCATTTAGAAGCATTACAAAATCATTTCCTTTTGGACATGGTGGATGGTGTTCGTGCTATAGGAATTTGGGGGATGGGAGGAATAGGGAAGACAACCATTGCTATGAATTTATATGGCCAAATCTCTCATCGATTTGATGCATCATGTTTCATTGATGATGTAAGCAAAATTTATAGATTACATGATGGTCCAATCGATGCACAAAAGCAAATCCTACATCAAACTCTTGGCATAGAACACCATCAAATATGTAATCATTACAGTGCAACTGATTTGATACGACGTAGGCTACGTCGTGAAAAGACCCTTCTAATTCTTGATAATGTGGATCAATTTGAACAATTGGAAAGAATAGGTGTGCATCGTGAATGGTTAGGTGCAGGTAGTAGAATCGTTATCATTTCTAGAGATGAGCATATATTGAAAGAGTATGGAGTGGATGTAGTTTACAAAGTTCCACTTTTGAATTGGGCCGAATCTCACAAATTATTTTGTAGAAAAGCTTTCAAAATTGAGAAAATTATTATGAGTAATTACCAAAATTTGGCAAATGAGATACTGAGATACGCTAATGGTCTACCACTAGCAATTAAAGTATTGGGTTCATTTTTGTTTGGTCGTAATGTGAGTGAATGGAAGAGTACATTGGATAGTTTGAGAGAAAGTCCAAATAATGATGTCATGGATGTGCTGCAATTAAGTTTTGATGGGCTAAAGGAAACAGAAAAAGAAATATTTCTCGATATTGCTTGTTTTTCAACATTTCGGAATGAGAAATATGTTAAAAACATTCTAAATTGTTGTGGATTTCATGCTGATATTGGATTAAGTGTTCTTATTGATAAATCACTTATAAGCATTAGTAATTCAAGAATTATAATGCATTCTTTGTTGGAAGAGCTAGGCAGAAAAATTGTGCAAGATAGTTCAAGCAAAGAGCCAAGAAAATGGAGTAGGTTGTGGTCCGCAAAACAATTCTGTAATGTTAAGATGGAGAATATGGTAAAGTAGCTATATAGAAATAAAAAAACATATTTCCATTTTTATAAAAACTATAAATATTGAAAGTAATTTATTTTTTCTTTTATTTTTTGCTTTGCTTTAGGAAAAGCAAGTTAAAGCCATAGTTTTGGATGATGAAGAGGTGGACGTTGAACACTTGTCAAAAATGAGTAATCTTAGATTGCTCATCATCAGGTACGGAATGTACATCTCAGGAAGCCCAAGTTGTTTTTCAAACAAATTGAGATATGTTGAGTGGGATGAATATCCTTCAAAGTATTTGCCATCAAGTTTTCACCCAAATGAACTTGTAGAATTGATCTTGGTGAAAAGCAACATTACACAACTATGGAAAAACAAGAAGGTACTATAAATTCTCTTATTATTAATATTTATCATCTTAGAAATATAACCAAATTCGAAACAATTCTCTTATAATCAAAGTAATTGCTCTATTTTTATTGTTTATTCATGTCACAGTATCTGCCCAATTTGAGAACATTGGATCTAAGTCACTCCATCGAGCTAGAAAAGATAATAGATTTTGGAGAGTTCCCGAATCTTGAGTGGTTAAATTTGGAAGGATGTACAAATCTTGTGGAGTTGGATCCATCTATTGGACTTCTAAGAAATCTTGTTTACTTGAATTTAGAAAATTGCTATAACCTATTAAGCATACCGAACACCATATTCGGTCTTGGCTCTCTTGAAGATCTAAATATCAGTTGTTGTTCCAAAGTGTTTAACAAACCAATACACTTGGAAAAGAATAAGAAGAGGCATTATATAACTGAAAGTGCATCGCATTCTCCATCAACGTCCTCTGTCTTCGAATGGACCATGTTGCCTCACCATTCATCATTTTCGGCTCCCACAACACACACATCTTTGTTGCCTTCCTTGCGTAGTTTACATTGTTTGCGTAAGATTGACATAAGCTTTTGCTATCTACGCCAAGTGCCTGGCACAATTGAATGTTTACATTGGCTAGAAAGATTAAATTTAGGGGGAAATGATTTTGTGACACTACCTAGCCTGAGGAAGCTTTCCAAACTTGTATATTTAAATTTGGAGCATTGCAGGTTGTTGGAATCTTTGCCTCAACTTCCTTCTCCTACCTCTATTGGGCGGGATCATCGTGAGAAGGAGTATAAGTTGAATACAGGATTGGTCATTTTCAACTGTCCAAAATTGGGTGAGAGGGAACGTTGCAGTAGCATGACATTTTCATGGATGACACAATTCATTCAAGCATACCAACAATCCTACCCTACCTATTTGGATGAGTTTCAAATTGTTACTCCAGGATGTGAAATACCAAGTTGGATCAACAATCAGAGCATGGGTGATTCTATGCCAGTAGACCAAACTCCTATTATGCATGATAATAACAATAATATCATTGGCTTTCTATGTTGTGTTGTATTTTCCATGACACCTTCTCGAAGGAGCAATATTGATCCAAGAAGTATCTATATGGAAATTGGTGGTACGAGGAAGCGTATCTGGCTTCCAGTAAGAGTTGCGGGTATGTTTACGGATGATCTTATTACGAGGAAATCATGTCACCTATGGCTAATCTACTTACCCCGAGAGTCCTATCATAAATTGGCGGGTATTAAAAGAGTTGCGGGTATGTTTTTGGGGAATAAATGTTCAGGTATGGAGGTGAAGAGTTGTGGGTATCATTGGGTATGTAAACAAGACCTACAAGAGTTCAACTTCACAAAGATGAATCACAAAAATTCCTTCGCTCAGAAGTTTAATATTTTGGGAATTGAAGATGAGACACAACCACAACCGCAACCAGAACAAGAATCATTCATCTCAAAAACAATCCATGTTGTCAACCACAAACAAAGGTACTGAATTTTAGACTAATTTTCATTTTAGACTGAATTTTATAATTTGGGGGGTTTTAAATTTGTGTTAGGTTGTAATTTATGTGCCGTTTCCAGCGTCCGTGTCTGTGTTTTATAGACAACAACATTTTAAGGAACACTTTATCACTGAAATCTGCATTCACGTCATCCACAGAAATAAATCTCGAACCTCCATTTCAGCCACAGAAACAGAAGTATCTGTGGAGGTACAAGATTCACCTGTTGCATATGAAGTTTCAACTGAATATCCTTCAGCTGAAGTACGAACAAGTGAAGACTCATCTCTTAAGTCCGACGCCAACACTGGTAAACGTAATGATGCACCGAACAATCCAGAGAAATCCGGCCTTGGGAGGAGGGATTCTTTGAAATCTGGTTCAAGGAAAATCATTGGTCGATTCATTGGTCGATTCCTCAACAACTGTTGCCATTTGCCAATGATGAAAGCAACGAAGAAAGAAGCCATTGAAGAAGGAAACAGAGGTGGTTGCCGAAAGTTTGGTTTCTGACGAAGATTTAAATGCTGTAAATTCAATTATTGCAGAAGATATTGCAACTGACCAAATAATATTTCCTTTGCATTTCAAGTAGATGACAATGTTGGAGCTGTTCCGGAGAACAATGAGATCAGTGCTATTTTGACTTCTGAGAGAAGCTTGAATAAAGGTTATGCTTAATTCATTTTCAAATCCTGCATGTTTGATTGAATCAGTGTTGTCAATCTCGTATCGCCGAAAGTATAGATTCTACACAATAGTTTTATTGCATGATATTTCACCACTTTCATTTCCTATGAGACCAATCAATCAACTTTATGCAACCAAAGCAATTGAATGACATCATAATAGTTAGCTTATTTAACAGATAAAGGATCTTTTTTTCTTTTGTTGTTAAGGCAGTTTTCTTTAACTTCGGATCCTCTATTAACAGATGTAACAGAAGAAAGCGATCAAGTTCCCTCTCCTGAAAGTCCTGCAACTGAAGAAGTGCCAGAACAAACACCGAAACAAACTACTGCGTATCTAACTCTAATGGACAAACCGACTTTACAACTTCAGATGAAGGCTTGAGCAAAGGTTGCGATTTCATCTTATTTGCTTCGTATTTCAATTCTCAAAGATGTATAAACAAGGATGTATTTGAACTTATATACAGATATAAGCACTTGTGAGACTATTTGGAAGAGTTTATGGAAATAGCTCATGACATGTCCATAAAAGCTATTTTCAGTCTTTTTTCCATAAACTGTCTATAAAAGCTTATGAAAATAGCTTATAGCATATAGGAAAACAATACGACTTCATATTATCATTTTTAAAAAAAAATAGGTTATACATAAGCACTTATATGTTAAGCGCTTATCTTATAAGCTTTAATTAGGTTGTTTATCAAAACAAGCTCTTAGGTTTCCATCCTGTTCACCAATCTTTGAATTCTTACATAAGATTTGTAATTGTTAAATGTCTGTTCCGCCCCCTTTGGATTGCAGCAACTATATCACCAGCACTTGTGAAGTAACTTCAGGACGAAACAAGAGCTGGAATGATGGACTGCAAAAATGCTCTATCAGAGAGTGAAGGTGACATTATCAAAGCACTGGGAGCAGACAAGAAAGCAGCCAGAGCAATTGCCGAAGGAAGGATGGTTCTTACAACTACTGAAGGAAGGATAGGTTCTATGAATTTCTACTTGTTATTGAGTTATTAAATATTGAGTTCTTTAATTATGAAATTTTGGTAATTAGTTTCTAGAAAACTACATTCTAAACGGACAAACTACAACAGGGGTCCTTTAACTTAGTTTAACAATGCAAACAGGTCCTTCATGTCAAGTTGGTTCTTTTGTTAAAAACGTCCACAGTGGTTAAGCAACTATTAAATTGATGTATGTTAGAAAAAAAATGGATGTATTTGATGCAAATATTAAATTGTTCAATGTTGTGTTGAAGGAAATCAACAGTAGTTGTCTCAGGCTACGGGGTTACGGTGGTTTACTTACTTTTTTAATCTTTTGATTCTTAGGGTACGGGGTTATAGTAATTAAAAATTCGACCGCGATATAAGTAAA
>Ga0315914_1005758_pt1 | contig 17888 bp, 9 predicted proteins | sample MpolenodulesMG_FD_203920 | JGI IMG/M metagenome (GOLD analysis project Ga0315914, IMG submission 203920) | Medicago polymorpha root nodule microbial communities from Los Angeles, California, United States - elongated nodules | ecosystem: Host-associated > Plants > Roots > Nodule | place: USA...
AAAAGACTTATAGATATGCTGCACTTACCAAGTCTATCTACTCAATCATTTGCTTGTGGTCTTCAGAATTTCGGCATGGCCTAACTCAACCCTCAAAACAAGCTCAAGAAGCCAGGATTTTCCAATCCATACAAGGACTAATTTGGCCATATCTCTAGTTGACATGGCATCTTAACACATCCTCTCGCAATCAACACAGGATATCTGAAGCATGGATTCACGTGGTTGGTCCAATAACATATATCTTAACACACCTATCACGCCTAAAATTAGACATCTGAAGCATGGACAAATTTGGTGGCCCAAAAACAGAGATCTTAGCACAACTTACACTCAGGACAGGTATCTGAAGCACAGACAAATATGCTTGGCCCAAAAACAAAACTAGGGTAGAGTTGGTACCATCTCGGAATTGGACTTAGGTCTACCTACCTCAACTCCAAAAACTAGTTTAAGAGGTGAAGGTATTCTAGCCTTATACGGATAATTTAGCCATAATTCTAATCAGTTGGGAATCTCAAAAGATCTCATATAATTGTCACCTATAACACCTTTCTTTAATAATTTTCTGTACTGGAATTTATGAGAATGGTTTCATCTTGCCTCTATTGACTTCTAAAATCATAATAATACCAATGTCAGACAATTGCATTTCAATCTGTGACAAATAGTCAATAAAAAAACAATAGTTAACAAGAGAGCAAGATAATGCATTAGCATATGTGAGATCAATATTTAGATATATAAAGATTCCTTAATGATGCAATTTCAATCTGTAACACAACCTGCTTTTTCTTTGCCTTCTTTTCCCTCTCATTGACTCCACGTTTTGTTTTCTGATCACCTTCAGCTTGCCATGATGCCTCTTCTTCACGGATGAGTTCTTCTTGTCTCTTTAAAGCAACAGCTTCCTGATAAGCAACCTCAATTTTGTTGCTGCACCCATGAAATTAGGAATTAGGATTTCCAACTACATCGTGTATCCAATACATAGATGTAAAGATCACAAAAAAATGAGCGGTTCAGATGTAGTGAAACAAAAAGTATGCCTTCTTTAATTATCAATACACTATTAAGAACTTCTCTATCTTTCCACACATCACAAATCATCAGTTCTCTCTAAAAGTGAAATTGCACATACTTTTTAACATGATTACTTCATATTCATGCACAACCATCAAAGATGTGACACACGATGGGGGAATCAATTATCCGGCAAATATATTATACATTTAAAATGTATGTAAGGATATACCCAAATATTATTTACATGTAAGCATATCAAATACTTAGTTAACACCTAGTCTTGACAAACTAGGATCTGTAACTGTCTACAAGTATCCCCCTCTCCAAGTCAGGATACCAAGTTAGGGACTCGTTATATGTTATTAAGTCAAAATCATAGAAAGCAACACAGAGGGCATGTCAGTAGAGAATTTGTACAAATAGATTTACTTATTCATAATAAAATACTTATATTGCACTGCTTTTTATGAGGATAAATCACCAGGGAACCCAAATTTACAATTACAACACCATCTGAAACAACTGGCATCAAGCTACAGCTATTGGATGTTTATATTGGGTCAAATTCATTTTTATAAAACCGCTGGTAAGATGAGGGGTTTCACTCTTTATAAACTCATTTCAGGCTCTATCTATGTGGAACTGGGTTTGCCCCAATACATCCTCTAATATGTCCCGTCCTGTTGGGCTTGTTGCATGGATATAAATTGTGGATGGCCCAATCGATAGGCATGATACCATATTAGGTAGGTATAATGGGTCTAACTCATCATTACAAAACCGGCTTGTAAGGTGAGTGGTGCCACTCTTTATAAACTCATTTCAGGCTCCATCTTCACTCTATGTGAGACTTGGGTTTTTCCCAATAGCAAGGGTTCATATTGAAGCTTTAGAGCGTTGTGTCATTTGCAGCGAACAAAATTGTTATTAACTATATCTTTAATTTTTTTCGTCAAATAAAAAATGAAAGATCTTGTACCCGATCAAGATATGAACAGACATACTTTTAAAAAATGAAAGTACATGGAATTCCAAAAGAAACGGCCAAATAAAATCTTGTAATTCGAAAACAATGGCCAAGGCAATCTCTTGAAATAACATCTGAAATCACGAAGGAGCTATCCATGTACTGGCCATCTCTTACAAACTAGAAACCGACACGAAACCACAACCGCGACAAAACTAACTGATTAAATTAGTGGAATCTACTACCGGGTGATTTTTGTAAATAAACAGCTCCCAGACAGACAAAATGCAGGACAGTATAAACAGGCAATTAAGTTGAGAAACACTGAACGAGACTAATTACAAAAAAATACCTGAAAATATGAGCAAGTACAAATATTTCCAAAGTCCTACGCCCTAATTCGGTGAGACGCCTTTCATCGCGCTCAATAGAATCTTTATTGAAATCCTCACCAGAGTTTACATCCTACAAAACACAAGAAACGGGGTTCTTAGCAATCAAAAGGATTCCAAACCTATAAAGCCAAAAGGTGTCGTATATTCCATAGCCCTGTTGGTACTTAGAATAATATACCGGGTTATTGAAGATGACATTCCAGATACCTAATATATGCAAATCAGTAAGCTAGATTTGTTGCTTTCTAAATTATATATGTAAAAATCTACACTATCATTAATTAATATCAAAAAGATAACATCTACGAGATATGGTTAAAAAAAAAAAAAAAAGGAAACACGGCTTAAATTGAATTCATGTTGGAAAGGGAATATTTAAGTTAGTGTTGTACAAATAGTAAAAAAATGCACTATCAAGCTATCGAGCATGGGCAACTTTAGAATAACTAATAATCCATATTTGAACCCAATATTAGTTTACAGGGATGAAAACTAGTTCCTTCCCAAAGCCAAAACCATTTTATCAAATTACTAAATATAGTGGATTTCAAGATGCAATTGTATTTGCACAAGAAAGCATTTCATGGACTTAACACTAAGCAGCCTAACTCCCATGAATGCCCCCACTAATTCAGAATACGAATATAATTGCCTTGCTGTCATTTATTGTTAGATCCCATCTTAGATTACGTAATTTTATACAAATAATGTCATTTGCCACGAAGTAATGTTCCAGAGCTATTGGCAAGCAAAAATTAAATAAATATAAATATATATATGAAATATAAGATGAGTCCTTTCTTGTTATTCTTCAAACAATGAAACTTCAAAGTGCTACCATACGTGTGATCAATCAGAAATGTTAGAATAAAAGCAACAAAAAATATGAAATATGAGCAGAAAAAACCTAAGCAGCGAACAAACATAAACTGAAGAGTTCTTTAGATAATTAAAAATAGATTGCCAGTAGATGAAGAAGCAATTGAAAAAAATAAAAACTCAATCTAAACATACTCAGTTCAGAATACAGTATCCAAGTTTTTGGTATTACTTTTTCACAGATTTCGTTCAACAAATAGGCATAATTTTGTGCTACTCTTTTAACCAAAACTTCATCCTCTGAAAATTTCCTTCCACAGTTGTATCGATACCATCACATTTCAATTGGCTCAATGCTCAACCATATCGCCGTCTATTTAGGTGTCAACATTTAAATCCTTAGTTACTTTAACAAACATTATTCTAAATCTTACCTTCGTACGATTTTGGGGACCCTTTTCATCTTTTGGAGGAAGTGGTTCTATAGCAGCCCTTTCAAGAAGCGGTAAAATATCGTCTACCAGTACAAACATATCCTTCTCAACACGAACAATAGGTGCTGGTATTTCTTCAGAATCCAACAATTTTACCCAACCTTTCTTGCTAGCCTGGCCCTCAAGAGCCTTCAATCCACTATACAAGGAATCCATAACCAAAGTAGAAGTGACTTCTTTCTCAATAAAGAAGTGTTTCACTACTACTTTCAAAATTACATCTGTCTTCTCCCTAGACATGCGGCGCCTAGATGTTTGATCAACTTCCCCCCAGAAAGCAAAGAAACTGCAAATTTTGCACATTACTGTTTGATCAGCTTATAAAATCAGGCACCCACAACTTAAAGGTCTGGCGCAAGTGGCAATGGATACTATCACATTATATTAGTTAGTTAAATCGGGAAACAGTGTCATTGCAATAAATATGAAATGGCAATATAAAAATCAGATTTAATTTCAAAAATGATGTAATTTCAGAATGCATATGCATAAAACTAGGCATAAACTGGGGGTATTAATAACACATCTAATCATGGTCAACAATTAAACATGTAAAATTAGTGTAAATTATGTGTGTCTATAATGAGATCACACACCTTGTATTTATAATGGTTTTACAATAAATAAATTGAATGCTTATTTAGTAAGCACTGCCCTAGGAAGTTGTATACTCTAGGGAGTAATAACAATCAATCTAGGAAGTTTTACAATTAGAGGAATATCTGAAGATTATAAATTTTAACAAAATTTAACAATGTCACTGATTCACTTCTGCATTTTTCTCCCCAAATTGCCCAAACGCTTTCGCTTTCTGGAGTGAAGAGGAATTAAGTCAACCCAAAATAGATTTTCAGGAAGATGTATTGAGTGCTATTATTAATCGAGGAGTGTGAAAAATCAAAATTTAAGGATCCTTACTTTTATTAGGTGACACTTTAGAGCAAGATAATAATTACAGAATACATCATGTGACATAATAGACAATGCATATATGCCAGAAGCGAGACACCTAGCTTTATCAAAGGAGAGCATAAAGTACCTCGACCACCTAGCTTTATCCTCTAACAACTTCCCAAGCTTGCTTCGTCTTTCCTCCACAAAACGCCGACAAATTTGTTCTACATTTGTCAAATATACCCTAACAAGTTCTCTTCTATAATGACAATCAAGGCAACGGAAAGGCCTGTCTGATTTCTCCCTGCAGCAACAACCAATAAAAAAAAATGGTCACACATCTGAATTAAAAGTTCCAAGTCAAAAGGCAAACAAGATAACAAGATTACCCCATCTGATCAGACAGCCATGCAATGGATGCATGCCGAACTTTGGAGTCTTAAATAACATAAAGTTAAGTAAAAGAATACCTGATGACTTGAACTTGAGCTTTTATTATAAAATTCTCAGAAGAGTCAACAAATCCGTCATTAACCTTTGACAGCTCCATAAACTTTTTCCATCCCCAGTCATGCTCCTTCTTCCAAAATCGGTGCAATGTATCTGAAAAACTCAACAAATAATGAGTAATGATGATAGAAAAAATTGTAATCTCCGGTACATATGTCAATTATTAGCTAACTACCAGAATATTTTGACTTCTTTGGGTCTTTATTGACCACGGCTATTGTAAACTGTGCAAAGTGACTCCACCCTGTGTCATCCCAAAAATAAAAGGAAAAATAAGCCAAATACTATGGAACAAACTTTAGTAAGAAAACCAACAATTATTAATTTAAACTCAAGGAAATAAAAATCATTGGTTTTACCTGGAAGAAGTTTGTCATGATTAGCTACACACAGAAACAGCGAGAGATGATTGCAAACGTCACATCCTTGTGGATAAATTAAAATATACCTGCCAATAACCAAAGAAAGATTCTGTTGAAAATCAAAACATAATTTGGCCTGTGGTGCGTTGATAGAATTAATAAATACTACAGGATCACAGATCACATAAAGCTCTTTCCCTGATATGTACATTATGTCTTGCTCTTTACCCTGTCATTTGTAATCATGACATGTACATTTCTTGTTCATCCTTTTTGGTCAATACTTAGAAGTGTAAGTAAAGAGGCCAGTTTTTAAAAGCCAATGTGTGATACAGGCCAGTTTCTAAATTTTAAGTCAACGTGTGATTTGTGCCAATGATATTATGAATTTGGTTGGAGCATAAACCCTGTATCTTGAAGGATATTTTGTTGTCTTGGAAGCTGATATGGAATTAGATGATTGACTTCTAAATGGTGCAAAGCGTGCAATCTTTCTTAAAGGGTGTTGACAGAAGGATTGTGCAGATGTGCTCAACTGATAATTCTCTTCCTTTCCTTTTTTTCCATTGTTCCCATGGAGGATCTCAATCCTCCAAATTCATGGTGCTTTCTTTGATTAAATAATATTTAATTTATTATTTATTTAATGCCCTAGTAAATCAGGACAACTCAGAGATATAATCTACAAAAATTACAGTACACCGACATTTTATCGAAACTCAAGGTAAAACTGCTGTCATGAATGACTCGGGATAATACAAGCATAACAACACATTCCTGCATATAAATAGTTCTAAAAGAGTAAAACTGTAAATCAGAGTGAAACTACACGTTTCTATAAGTTTATCTAGACCCTCATACCATTTGTAGCCTCCAACCTCAAATGCATTACTGCGAAGTTCCCTTTTGGTAATCTGGTTAAACTTTTCTATCTTCCATGTATATTTCCCATATAACTCAGAAGGTTTTTGTCCTACGAAGAGAAGAAGAAGTAAGATTTTTACAATTTTTGATGGAAAAATATTGGCAATCAACCACGACCCATCATGAAAGGATCAAGAATCAGCTCAAGCTAAATTAAAAATAAAATAAAATCATTTAGAAGAGAATATAATCCAACTGTCCAGGAACAAGACACAACTTCCTGCTGAATTCCCCCACTGGCCTAGAAAAGGTTCTTTTGAGAAAATTGGCAGAAGGTACATTTGATGCAACGGTTCAAGTTGTTGCCAAGTGAGTGACGTGACTAAGACGATGTGGGTTCAAATTTGTAGACTCAGATTCTCTACAAACGTTTCCCTTTATGATAGGGACTTTAAAACACCAGAGTACCCTTTATGGCAATCGGCACAATAGAATTACCCATCCTATTCTTATAACTTGCCTTCATACAGTATAAAAGTTGAAATATAATTACATCCATATTCCGTTCTGCCACTATACAGTCTGAGAAATTTGATGATCTATTAACCTCACTAGAAATCTTATAAATTGGCAACTGAGACAAATAAAAGTGTATCCATTTAATAAAAACAGGATGTATACATTAAGATGAGTTGATCAAGGGTAGCCAAAATCAAGATTTTACGTAAATCATGCAACCGTAAGATCATACAAAATTCATAAATATCAAATATATGCATATAAATTCATGTATATGCTTGTAAAATAGCATAACTAAAACAAAAGAAAACTTAAATTACACTTGAAATACTTGTGTAAATTTAAATTCATAAGCATGACTCAAATAATAGCATAGTTGCATAACCCTTACTAATTAAAACTTAAAATACTTAGTATGTAATTAAAACACTATCACATAACAATGGCATAAACACTTGAAATACTTATCTAATTAAAACGTTAAATCAAACTCATAAGTCTTAGACAAAACAACAACTAAAGTTGCCTTCTGTAGTTCCACAACCGCGACCATAATCGTAGAATAGTTTCAAAGTAAAGTAGATTATACAGGATTCCACCAAAATAAGATTTTGCGTACTCATAATCGCTGAGGGCAAGAATAATCGCAAAACCGCCAAATATCGTCACACAGCACAAAATCTAATCGAAGTATAATTTATGCCACAATTACCATCCCTATACCTCTTTTTTTTTTTTGGTAGTGATCCCTATACCTCATTTAGAAAAACACACACATGCATGCAATAAAACAACAAAAATTCAGTACGATTGTATAAACGGAAAAAATAATTAAAAAATGACTTTACCACCGTCGTCTTCGTCAGTGTCCCAATAAGGGGGAGAAGTAGATGCAATTCCATTCTCCACCTGCTCAGAAGACCTCCATTCCGCCAATGCTTCCCCGGTAGAATGCTGCCCACGTGAATTTCCCACTCCAGACTCCTCACTCAACACTCCAGCCATTCCCTAATCAAGAAATATTTCAGTAATCACTTGCACAACTCCTAAATCATCCCTTAAACCCAAAATTAATTATAAAAATAAAGCATCAATTTTTAGTGTATATTTCTCAAAAATCCCATAAAATTGAATTCAACACACCAAAATGAAATAACAATAATTATAATTCTAAGCTATCAGTTCCAATGAAAATTTCATAAATGTTAACTTCCCAATCTCAATTCACTAGCAATGAAACTAAAATCCAAAACCAAATTCATAAACAAAAACCCTAAATTCAAAACAGATAATGAAATTAAAATCAAACAAATTGAAACAAGATAACCAACAAAGAACAACAAAATTGAAGAACCGACTCGTGAATCCAAATTACAAAAAAAACAAAATAAACCCAGAATTCAAAACCACAATCAACGATGCATAGAAGAAGATCATTGCAATAATTACCACAAAAACAAAAAATAGAAAAAATGGCGCAGAAGAAAAACGGTTGAACAGGAAGAAGATGAAAGTGGATCGAATAGGAGAAGAAGATGAACCTGGAATCGTGAAAGAGCAGCGGTTGTGAAAAGGGTAGAATCGAAGTTGTGAGATTTTAGAGAGAGAAAGAGAGAGAAGTGAAGGAGAGAGAAAGAGCAGCAAGACAAGAGAGCAAAGGCATAACCCAAACAATAATTTTTTTGTTTACTTTTTTTGTTTTGTTTTATTTAATAGAATAAAGTTTCCTTTTCAATTTTATTTTATTTCAATCAGATTTTCAATTATATATTTTTACTACGGAATTAAGACTTATGAAGGTCTCATCGAAGATCCTAAAGACATACTTCATCCGTTTTTAAATATAAGCAAAATTCACTTTTTAGGTTCATTCAATTAATGATGTATTATAAAAACAGATGGAGTATATGTTAGGGGCTTCTTATATCATATGGGGCATTTACTTTGGTTATAGCAAAGTTGTAGGGTTGTGTACATTGTTTGAGAATGGCTAGTAGATTGGGTTCACCCTCATTGTTGTCGAGATGTGAGTATATATTGCACGTAGAGTAACGCATTGCACGATTTCGAACCCAAAATGACTCACTCAAGAAAATTGAAAGTGAAAAACTCTAACTCACTTTCGACCGTTGTAGACTTCGATTTTGTCGAGTCATGGTTTATACGGGTCTTAGTTTGATCGGATAATCATGTGAATAGAAGAAAGACACGCATAGGGAGAGACTTCTTATGAATTACATACAATATATATAATAATAATAATAATAATAATAATAATAATAATAATAATAATAATAATAATAGAATAATAAAATATTTGCATTGTAAATAAATCTGGGTAGTGGTCACCATTAGAGATTGTATACTCAATTTGATTTTGCAACATTGTAGTTCATCTTATGTTGGAATGAATTGCAAATTATTTTTTTAAAAGAAACAATCATGCTTAAAGGTGACTTGAATCACCTATCTTTTTCATGTTTTAGGATGTCAATTAGAATTAAAATGAAGTGATTTGAATCATCTAGCTATGTGATTCGAATCACCTAAGAAATTTTAGGTCTTAAACTTCAATCACAGAGTTGAAATTCAAATCAAACTATTAATGTGATATGAATCGCATTGGTTAAGAATGTTGATTCAAATCAACATACTAATAATGTAATCTTAATCATGCATGTGATTTTTCAGATTTTTAATACATAAATTTCTTTTCTCGTACTGATTCATATCTAAATGTTACTCATTCCCACAAGAACACCTAAACATTCATTTCACTCTAAAATCCATCATTGTGAGGTTCAATTTAGTGTTCTTGCTCATAAACTTTGAGTGAGATTCTTAGAAGCTTAGATAGGGATTCATTGTACATTAGTGTTTCAGTGAAATAGATTGAGGATTGTTCAATCTTTTATAGAACTGAAGGAAACAGAGTACATCCTTTTCACCTAAATCGAGAATTTAGGGTTTTAAGATTTATTATCGTTCATGATGTAAAAGGTCAATTAAATTAAGGATTGAAGGTTCAAAGTGAAAACTTTGAAATTGGACAGATTCAAGGTGAAGATCGAGGTCCAAATTTTGAAGGGTTTCAAGATTTGGGGATTTCAAGATTTAACGGGAATTGAAGGCTCAAAGAGTTATTGTTGTAATCATTAATTCAAACAAATTTAAGATTGTAAATGAAAGAAACTCTCACAAGTTGTGAGAGGACCGGAGTAGGTCACCAGGCGAGGACAAATGTGACCAAACTAGTATAATCGCTTGTGTCTTTCTTTTTAACTCTTAATCTCTCAAAAAATATTTTGAAAAAACTATGTTTCCATAGTCATATAAATCTATTAAACCCTCCCTTCTAGATTTTAGTTGGGGCACAAAGCATAAGAAGATGGACTATTCGAAAAGATTTAGCTCTCATGGATCGACCAGATTGAAATTATGAGATCAAGCATGTTTACCGAGAACCTAGTCGTTGCGCTGATTGTCTTGCAAATCATGATCATTCATGGTGGCGAGCTTGATTTCATAGAGTTTCATACCCCCCGTTCTTCTTTATTTTTACTAGATTCTGATAATTGTAAAAGGATCTCCTTCCCTCATCTTGTTTCTTAGTTTTCGTTTGTGATATCATTTTCTTATTAAAAAAAAAAGGATTAATAGGTCTTTACCCCCCTATAATATAGGTCATTTCCGGTTTTTTCCCCTGTAAAATATTTTTTTTGATTTACCCCCTGTAAAAAAAATTGTTTTGATTTACCCCCCCAATAGGCCAAACAAAAACCTATTTTATTTTATTTTTCCAAGAAATTTTCGTTTTTGTTTGGCCTATTGGGGGGTAAATCAAAACAAAAAAGTTTTACAGGGGGTAAATCAAAAAAAATATTTTACAGGGGGGGAAACCGAAAACGACCTATATTACAGGGGGTAAAGACTTATTAACCGAAAAAAAAATTTAGACACTACATCCTCGAAATCTCTGGTGTGTTTGAATAACTTTCAGAACTCGATAATAAAATTTTAAGCAAGAGTGTTACTACTTCTTTTTTGACTTGAGATTATATGGAAAAACTAATATCTAGTTTACTTGAACTTACAAAACACATTTGAAAATGTATACATATAAGCACATTTGTGGATATTTTAGGAAATAATCTTACTATAATTTATTTTTTCACAAATTATTATGACTTTTTTTGTTGACAAAGCTATGAATCTTTTTTGAAAGGGGGAAATAATCTTATTATAATTACACAATGGTATAATACCAAAGAAGAGGAATGCTAGCAACACTCTCTTTTGAACACTCTCTCTAACACTCACTCTTTTATTGGATGAAATTCATGCATGTCCCACCACTTTGTGTGGGTTCTATTTCCAAAGTGTATACTCACAATGATTTAAACCAATAAAAGAGTGAGTGTTAGAGAGAGTGTTCAAAAGTTAGTGTTGCTCGCACTCCTCTACCAAAGAAATATATACAATTAAACTCTTATGTATGAAAGTATTTCCTTTTTAGTTAACTGAATCTGAAGGAACTTGAAAAATAATAACTGACTGCATAAAGTCTTTGACTTAGTTGGTCCCCAAATGGTGTGACTCGGAGAGACTCTTGGATCCTCTACTGCTTCTGTTCATGAGTAAAGAAAGAACAAAATGGTTCCTCTCTCTCGTCTTAGTTGAAACAAAAATAAAATATATATAATCAGGAGCAAAATTCATATGCATGGATCTCTTAAAACAAGACAGTTATAATCTCTCTAAAGCATGCATTTTCATTACTACCTAGAACAATGTAATTTATGATTCATTTGGAATGTAATTTATAAACTTGATGACTACTGTGAAATCTGTATATATAATTTGTATGAATTCACTCATTGATTCATCTCCTCCTCGCAATCATGATGAAAGGAGCACTATTTGTGTAGCTAGTGGTGATAATTGTGTGACTTGCATTTAGAGATGCATATGCACATATTTTACTGACATGTTCTTTGATTTATTTGGCAGATTACCATCCATTCAACAACCATTAGCAGCAATGGTTTTACGGAGCATGTGGAAAAGGCGAAACGTAAAATTGTGGCAAGGTGATGACAGCTCTCCTCATATCACTGTCACACGAGCAAAAGATACTCTCAATGAATTGAGGTTGTATGCAAAGAGCAAAATTTCCAATCAACAGTACATATCACCCCTGTGCATGGACCAAACCCCGACATGGCACAGTAAAGTGTAATGTTGATTGTGCCTCGTTAAGTTGCTATTAATAAGGGATTACAATTTATGGTGTTAGAAACAGAATGTAAGTCGGTCGCTGAGTCCCTAATAGATAGTGTAACTTATCTTAACTATTTGTTAAAATCAAATACATAAACATAACATAAATGAGAATGTCAAAATCATAAAAATACCTGCAAAATTGCATAAAATAACCAAAGTTTCAGGGCTTAAAATTGCATAAAAGGCTTGCAAGCATAAAAAAGAAACAAGTAAAGTACAAGATCCTAAATTAACTAAAGTCACAACTCACAAAATAATAAGGTTCAAGAGCCTAAATGCATCAAAATCATAAGTTAGGCTCATCAAGAGTCTAAGTTCCAATTACAAAATATCAAAGTCAAGAGCCTAAATTCAAAATATCTAAGTCAAGGCTCTTCATTAATTTTCCACCAACATGCAATAATAAAAAATAAATATGTTAAGTTGTAACACAACCTGCTTTTTTCTTTGACTTCTTTTTCCTATTATTTATGTTAATATGTAGCACTTGTGAAATCAAATTGTAACACAACCTTCTTTTTCTTTGACTTCTTATTCCTCTCCTTGACTGCTTGTTTTGTTTTCTGATCATTTTCAGCTTGCCATGATGCCTCTTCTTCACGAATGAGTTCTTCTTGTCTCTTTAGAGCAACGACTTCTTGATAAGCAACCTCAATTTTGTTGCTGCAACCATGAACTTAGGGATTAGGATTTCTAACGACATGCATTTAAATTTAATACATAAATGTAAAGAGCACAAATAAAAAAAAAGTGTGGTACAGATGCAGTGAACCATGTACTGAAATCATATAGGAGCCAAATAAAATCTTGCAACTCGAAAACAATGGCCAAGAGACAATCTCTTGAAATACGTCTGAAATCACATAGGGAGCTATCCTTGTACTGACCATCTCTTACAAACTGGAAACCGCCAAAACCATAACCGCGACAAAACCAACTGATTAAATTAGTGGAGTCTACTCCCAAGTAATTTTAGAGAATAAACGGTGCACAGACAGACAGACAAAATCTGGGAGTGTATAAACAATTAGTTAAGTTGAGAAATGCAGAGAATGAAACTAAATATTGTGTATGGTACCTGAATATATAGTTAAGGACAAATATTTCCAAAGTCATGCGCCCTAATTCTGTGAGACACCTTTCATCATGCTCAATAGAATCTTTGTCGAAATCCTCCCTAGAGTGTCCATTCTGCAAGAACATGGGAAACAGGTCCTTAGCAATCAAAAGGATTTTAGAGCCCTTTTGGCACTTCCTTGTTACAGAAGATACCATTTCAGATACCTAATATATGCTTCAAATATCATCAGGCTAGGTTTGTTTCTTTCTAAATTATGTATGTAAAAATGTACACTATCATTAATTAACATCTACGAGATATGGTAAAGAAAAAAAGGAAACACAGCCTAAAATGAATTCAGTTGGAAAGGGAATATTTCAGTTAGTGGTGAGCAAATACTAAAAAATTCAATATCAAGCTATCAAGCATATGCAGCTTTAGAATAACTAACTAATCCATATTTGAACCCGTAATTGTTTACAAGGGTAAAAGATTAGTTCCTAGCCACCACCATTTTCTTTAGGCTATAATAAAAAATATATGTCCAGCTGATGAAGAAGCAACTGAAAACAACTCAATCTAAACATACTCAGTTCAGAATACAGTAGCCAAGTTTTCGGTATCACTTTTTTACAGATTTCTTTTGACAAATAGGCACGACTTTGTTCTACTCTTTTAACCAAAACTTCCTCTAAAAATTCCCTTCCACAGTTGCATCAATACCATCACATTTCAATTGGTTCATGCTCATATCAACAAGTAAATCCTTAGTTGCTTTGACAAAAATTATTCTACATCTTACCTTCGTACGATTTTGAGGATCCTTTTCATCTTTTGGAGGGAGCGGTTCTGTAGCAACCCTTTCAAGAAGCAGTAAAACATCATCCACCAGTACAAACATATCATTCTCAACACGAACAATAGGTGTTGGTATTTCTTCAGAATCCAACAATTTTTTCCATTCTTTTTTGCTAGGCTGGCCCTCGAGAGCCTTCAATCCACTATACAAGGACTCCATTACCAAAGTAGAGGTGATATCTTTCAAGATAAAGAAGTGTTTCACTACTACTTTCAAAATTACATCTGTCTTCTCCCTAGATATGCGGCGCCTAGATGTTTGATCAATTTCACTCCAGAAAGCAGAGAAACTGTAAATGTTGCAAATCACTGTTTGATCAACTTATAAAATCAGACACCCGCAATTTGAAGGTCTGAAAATGGATACTATTACATTACATTATATTAATTAATTAAATCAGGAAACTGTGTCATTGCAATAAATAAGAAATGGCATTATGAAAATCAGATTTAGTTTCAAAAAGGGTGTAATTTCAGAATGCATGTGAGCAAAACTAGGCACAAACCAAAGGTATTTATAATACATCAAACCATGGTCAACGATTAGATGTATCAACCGCATTCACCCACTTCTGTATCTTTTCTTCTCAAATTAACCAAACCTTTTTCACCTTTATCGCTGGAAGAGGAAGCAAGTCAACCCAAAAGATATTTTAAGGTAGATTTATTGAGTGCTATTATTAATCATTTGACATAATAGATTAAGGATCCTTACTTTTATTAGGTTACACTTTAGACCGAGGTAACAATTACAGCATACATCATGTAACATGATAGATTATGCATATATGTCATAATCAAGGTAATTTTAAAGGAGAGCAGAAAGTACCTCGACCACCTAGCTTTATCCTCTATCAACTTCCCAACCTTGCTTCGTCTTTCCTCCACAAAACGCCGACAAATTTGTTCTACATTTGTCAAATATACCCTAACAAGTTCTCTCCTATATTGACAATCAAGGCAACGGAAAGGCCTGTCTGGTTTCTCCCTGCATCAGCAACCAATAACAAATAAAATGGTCACATGTCTGAATTAAAAGCTCCAAGTTAAAGGCAAACAAGATAACAAGATTACCCCATCAGATCAAACAGCCATACAATGGATGCATGCCAAACTTTGGAGTCTTAAATAAGATCAATTTAAGTATAGAATACCTGATGACTTGAACTTGAGCTTTTATTATCAAATTGTCAGAATAATCTTCAAATCCGTCATGCCCATTCACCTTTGACAGCTCCATATACTTTTTCCATCCCCAGTCATGCTCCTTCTTCCAAAATCGGTGCAATGTATCTGAAAAACTCTTGAACAAATGATGAATAATGATTACAGAAAAAATTGGAATCTCCAGTAATTAAGCCAATTGTTAGCCAACATAACAGAATATTTTGATTTCTTTGAGTCTTTATTGATAACGGCTATTGTAAATTGCGCAAAGTGACTCCATCTTGTATCACCCCGAGAAGAAAAGGAAAAATAAGCAAAATATTATGGAACGAACTTTAGAAAGTAAAACTAACAATTATTAATTTAAACTCAAGGAAAAAAAATCATTGATTTTACCTGGTAGAAGTTTGTCATGATTAGCTACACACAGAAACAGCGAGAGATGATCGCTAACATCACATCCTTTTGGATACAATAAAATATACCTGCAAATAACCAAAGAATGATTAGGTTGACAAATCAAAACATAATTTGGTCTGCATCGATGCTTTGATAGAATTAATACTACTGGATCGTTGATCGCATACAGCTCTTTCCTCTGATATGTACATCGTGTCTTGCTCTTTACCCTATCGTATTTAATTTTGACATGTATATTTCTTGTTCATCCTTTTTGCCAATGTGTATTTTGTCAAAACTCAAGGTAAAATCACTATCCTGATTGACTCAGGATAAGACAAGCATAACAACATATTCCTGCATACAAATATTTCTAGAAAAGTAAAACTGTATATCAAAATGAAGCAAACACATTTCCATAAGTTTATCAAGACCCTCATACCATTTGTAGCCTCCAACATCAAATGTAATACTGCGAAGTTGCCTTTGGGTATACTTGTAAAACTTTTCTATTATCCATGTATGTTTTCCATATAACTCAGAAGGTTTTGGTCCTACAAAGAGAAACTAATAGTGTGAGAAATTTGATGATATACTAACCACACTAAAAATCTTATAAATGGGCAACTTAAACAAATAATATCCAAGTAATATAAATAGTAGAAATAATGAGAAAAAAAATAGAGTACCGTACGTGTATGGTACAGGTACTTCACCCGACTAAACCACTAATTTCAATTACAACAAAGGTGTGAAATATTGTCACACAATCTAATTCAAGTATTCTTTATACCATAATTACCATCCCTATACCTCACCTAGAAAACGTTGTTTTTGATAGGCTAAGAGATAGGTGAGGTATCAAAGTGAGTCTGAAGGTGTTGTGAAATCAACCTTGATCGGAATCACACCAATGAAAAACAAAGATGTGTGGAGCAAAAGATAGTGGTAATCCTAGGTCTAAGTGTCTTCAAGCAACAACAAACACAAGAGCTAAAACAATGACATAAACACTAAGCTAGCACAAAGATAAGCAAGCTTAAAGGAAATAAACAAACACACACAAGATGGTAACCCAGTTCGGTCTAATATGACCTACTCTGGGGGAGAGAGCAGCTCTCCAATCCACTATGAGAAGATGTTACAAGAGGTTATAAGAAATCAGCATTTTCCCTAATCTCTACCCTTTGTTTCCCTCACCACTCTCATATGAATCTTACTAGAGAATACACAAAGGAAGCTTTAGATCCTTCCAGTGATTTAATCTCACTACCCAAGGTGTTTACAATGTTTATCCCAATCCTAGAGACCCTCCTTACAAAGATACTCAACTCTCAAGTTCCCCCCTTTGTGAACCCTACGCCTCTAGCTTCAGCTCTCCTTCAAAAATGCTGCAGAACCCACTTAAATACTAGTCACTGCAGTCCAAAAATCGCGTCACGGTTCTGTAAAATCGCGGCACGATTTTGTCTGAACAGCCGTTGTGATCAGTCCCTTTCAAGTGAAACTTAGTGAGGAAGTAGTTGAATCATGTCACGATTTCCCAAATCGTGTCACGATTTTCCATCTCAAAGACCACACTCACTGCCTATCCAATCGTGTCACGGTGCCTGAAATCGTGACACGATTTTAGGTTTTTCTGCAATCTCAATTTGAAGCCAATATACAACATTTTCCACCTTGACTTCTAATTGGTGATGATGCCACTTTAACCATCAACCACCATGCTGCTCTCTCCAAAAGGGAATTACTCTTCAACAAACTTGATCAAGTCCAAGCAATGCTTGAACCTTGATCTAGGCAATAACTTGGTGAACACATCCGCCGAATTCTCTTCCGATGCCACTTTTTCCACCACGATCTCTTTTGATTCAATCATGTCTCTAACAAAGTGCAAACAAATGTCAATGTGTTTTGTCCTTTCATGATACACTTGATGATTTGCCAAGTGAATCGCACTTTGGCTATCACAATGTATCTTCACACATTCTTGAGTAATTCCTAACTCACAAATCATCCCTTTCAACCACATGGCCTCTTTCACCCCTTCAACAAAGGCAATGTACTCCGCTTGAGTTGTAGATAATGCCACCACGGATTGTTGATTTGCCTTCCAACTAATAGCCGTGTCAAAGAGAGTAAACACAAAACCCGATAGGGATTTCCTTGTATATACATTTCCCGCATAATCCGAATCTACATAACCCTCCAAAGCGTCTTTCCCTTGAGCTGCTCTTGTGTACTTCAAACCGCCCTTCAAAGACCCATTCA
>Ga0315914_1005760_pt1 | contig 17881 bp, 11 predicted proteins | sample MpolenodulesMG_FD_203920 | JGI IMG/M metagenome (GOLD analysis project Ga0315914, IMG submission 203920) | Medicago polymorpha root nodule microbial communities from Los Angeles, California, United States - elongated nodules | ecosystem: Host-associated > Plants > Roots > Nodule | place: USA...
CTTACTTATTTATTTCTCTCATCTATCTATCCTTTGTGTGTGACCCTATAGGTTCCCGTAACGTTGACAATAATATTAAATCACATATTTAATATTATAAACAGTGAGCGGTATCTAGCAACACATCGCTGCTACCCAAGTGACGAGAATGTCATGTGATCTGACGAAACCTTTCTGTGATAATGTTCATGTGTATAATTACACTTTTGCCCTCCTGTCTATATTGAACACAAGGCATAGTATGTCACCCCTGTCTAGTTCAATATTGGGCTCGTAGACATTTCTCCTGTTATGTAGGAGGGGCAAATTCCATCTAGGTCACTCATGTCCCTCAGCATGATTCGTTGAGTACCCATCAATCTCCCATTGCCTGCGCCCCTGTTACCTTAGGAATAAGAACAAGCATATTGGAATTAATATTATTTGGTAGAGAACCCGTAAGAAAAAACTCCTGAACCGAGTGTATGACATCTGTTTCGATAATATCCCAAAAAGTGTGATAAAAGTGACCACCAAAACCATCTGGGCCTAGAGCGCCATCCCCATTCAAGTCAAAAACAACATTTTTAATCTCTTCACGCAAAGGGAGCCTAAGAAGATTATGGTTATCCTCCTCTGAAACCAAACTAGGAACAGAACGATCCAGCATCTCATTTTGCACACAATTATTATCAATGCTGAAAATGGAGGTGAAATAGTTGAGCACATGTACCTCAATATTTGCAGGCTCTGTAATAACTATATCCCCATTATAGAGAAGAGTGATAGGTTTGGCGGTTGCCCTAAACTTAGCAAGTCTGTGAAAATAGGAAGACTTAACTCAAAAAGGAAGGCACAAAACAAATTTAAATGATGGAAAACAAAGAAAAAACAATTATGTAAATAAACAGCAAAATATGACGAAATTTAAAGTGTGGCAAACATAAAATAGAGAAGGCTTAAAGAATCACAAGAAATCCAAATTCTGATTCTTTTTCTGAATTTTTTTTATACACTTTTTTTTCTAAATCAGAATATGATCAACAATGAAGAAAAAATAAAAGTTGAAAGTTTTTACCAAAGTTTGGCCCTTTTTTAGGGATCTTGCTTTGATTACCACTTGATGAACCCTAATTTTGTGAAAGGCTTAAATATATTTGTGACCCTATAACTTTAAAAAAGTTGCAATTTTGCCCCCTAACAAAAAAATAACAATTTTACCCCTTAGTTTTACAAAACGTTGCAAAGCTGCTGAGAAAGCGTCACATGTCCCTTAACAGGGGGCCTAAATCACAACTTTTTATAAGGATAAAGGACCAAAGAGCTTATTTCCCTAAAGATAGAGGGCCAAAAGAGCATATTTCTCTAAAGCTAGAGGGTCAAAAGAGCATATTTCCCTATAAATAAAGGACAAATTTTTTATGTTTTTTATTAGAAGGTCAAAATCGCAACGTTTTAAAACATACGGGAGAAAACGGCATTTAAGCCTTTATGAAATGGTTCATTTTTTCATGTAAACAAGAAAGTTTTGTGATTATTGTACTTTGGGTTTGAATTTTTGTGGATTATGAAAATTGGTCTAAAAATTGGTGAGTATATTTAGTTGACACAAATTGTGAGTCTGGTTAATTTTAACGAATTTGTGAAACAAAATTTTTGACTCGAACAATAATGGATGGAATGAAAAGAGCATCACACTTTTTAATCCAAAAAAGTGATAAGTCTTTGAGAGTGAAGCTCACCGCAAGACAAGATTATTGATAGGATCAAAACTTTGTCCAATCAAGAACCAAAAGAATAATGCTCACTTTTTTTTCAAAATTCATCTGACTCTTAATTTTCATTTAACCTTTATACACAAAGGTTTACACCAACTTTACAAAGGGAAGCTAAAAGGAAAATCACAAGTTTATCAAATAATGCTAACATCAATCCCTCGGTTGTTGAATTGTTGCAAAATGGTTACAAATTGATTCCCAAATGAAAAGGAGCCAATGGGGAGGCGGCCGGTTCCATTTGTCAAGTATTCCTTTCGTTTCATAATGAGTGTCACTTTAGTAAAAAAAAAATGTTTTAAAATGAATGTCATTTTACGTTTCCAATACAACTTTAATTTTTTTTCTCCCAACTTTACCCTCAATAAATACTCCAACTTTTCTCTCGCACAATTTTCAATGCAACTTTAAGTTTGTCTTTTTCTTGGGCATTTTAGTAAAAGTGTTATGTCTAATGATTATTTCATTTCATTCTTTAATTTGTGTGCAATTGGCTAAAACGACACTCATTTTGAAACGAAGAGAGTATTATACTTTAAGAATTCTGCTCTTCTCCCAGCAAGTTTCACTCCCACCCAGCCAAACTGACCAAAATACCCCTGCGTTAGTTAACTAACGCAAGTGTAAAATTAACATGACTTAAAATTTCGTTTGTTTTACACATGTGTGACTTAAGTCACGCCGCATGAGTTAACTAACGCATGGATATTTTGGTCAGTTTGGTTGGGTGGGAGCGAAACTTGCTGGGAGAAGAGCAGAATTCATACTTTAATTGCATCATTGAAATGCTGCATAATTGCTCTTGATTGTTGGCCCATATCGCATATTAAATGTCAATTTCTTTGTTTGCACCCCTTGCTTCAGCATATTATTTGCATAAAGAAAACAATATTGAGCTTAAATAAAACAATTCTGGTCCAATTTTATTATTACAAACAAATCAAAGACATAACACTAAATAAAATGAGAAGCATGGTGTGTGCCCAACCCATCTCCCAAGGGTTTGATGCAATTGACCATTTTGCCCTCCATGTATTGTTGGCTTTGCTTCAATGATTGTGGTCACTATTTGATTTAGAGCCTCCCTAGCTTTCTTGGTATGTGCCCTCGTCATTGGTCTTCCTAGCCCTTGAATTGCTTGACTTGTATCTTGGACAATTATGCCCTCATCAGACTATCACATTCACAAAGCAGCAAAACTCAAACATTTGCTAAGCACATCGCTTGCGAGGTAGATACTATTGTACTCACAAGTACAGGGCTAAAAGCACGCATGTTATATATGTTTTGGGATTGAAAATGAATAATTCTTTTGTATGGATAAAAAAAAATCAAACTGGTTACAAAATATATTCAACTCATTTAACTAAATGGTAAAGAATGCGGTACTGAATCCGCTAATTGCATCAGAAACTCAACAACATGATCTGGTGAATCAAGTACATATCGAGCATTCGTTCGATTTCGCCCAACAGAACATGAGAAGTAATTATCTTTATTAAGGTCAAGGACGTTCCATGATGTATTTTCTGGAGCAGGATGCCGTTGTGAACTGGAAATTTGATTATTTGTTTTCTTCTGATCAGAATTTGAGACTAGCTTTTGTGCCTTACTTTGAGATGATGACTTTGGTCCATTTTTACTACTAGTTGGGGTGATCTTCAAAGCCGGTTTCTTCTCAACGGGAAACTTAACTGCTTCTGTTGTTGCCTTACTTCCCGGAAGACTCACACCAATAGATGGAAGATCCGGCTCAAAAAAGGTATAAAGATCTTCATCCTGTTCCAAGAAAAAGAAGTTCAATCCTCTAAAGTATTTATAGAGATAAAAAGGACCAAAATTTCATCGCAATGTAAGTTAAATAGGTTTAGCAGAGTGGAGAAATAAAGAGAAATGTTGTTGGTTTTCTTTCTTGTTTTCATTTTAAATGCAAAATTGTCCCCTAGTCTTTAATCTATTTACAGTTTTTATAAAGCGCGCACACACACACACACACACAAAAACTGCTTTTTTAGGTGTACCTTTACAAATCTTGGAAAGCAAGAAACAGATTGAAAACATAGACAGTTTATGATCGTTCGGTATATCCTCCGATCAAGAGTTAGTAAAATCTTTTAAATGATTTTTTATATGAATTGAAGGGACATGGAGTGAAATGAGACATTAGAAATAGTAACTTATAAAGGCAATGCTGTCTGATGAATTATCATTCCTATTTCAGAAAAAACTGATTCAAATATCATTCAATAACACTAACATTTTAATCTTTTGGTTCGCATTAGAAAAAGTTGTGATATACAGCTTAATGATGTAAAAAAGCAAGCAGACACTAACAGTCATACATATTATGAGAAATAATTGACTGCATGTCTAAGAGGAATATAAAATACAAGATAAACAATATAGTATAAAAACAATAATATCTGAAAGTATAATTCACCTTCCCCAGAAAATGTCCTATGCAAAGAACATAATCAATTGGTGATGTCATGGATTTGCTATGAACAATCTCACCCAGGATGCGGTCAATAGCTGCTCCCTAATTATAAAATGAATTTAGAGTAAGCATTTAAACACGTACTAAAGAAAAATATTTCGATGAAAATGAAATTGAATCCCTTTCAGCTGTTGTATTGTACAACAACCGTAGGGGCTCGTTGATACAGATAATTTCTCTCCCTAAATATATGGCCCCTCTGGCGCTGCTTGTTATTGCTGCTATAGAGGATATTAGTTGAAGAGATTACAGCCAAGTGAAGAAAAATTTTAGAAACCAAGAGATGAGATCACCTTTGTAACACCAACAGCCCTAACTTCAACAGATCGGCTCCCTTGAACAACTTCAACTGATGAATTAGAAATCGGACCTGTCCACAGATGTTGGAGCATGTCTCTTGCTTGAAGTTTGCCGAATTCAACATCTGCTTGAAATTCAAGAATCAATAACAGGATCAAAAGAGAGCTGTAAAATCAAAAGATCAATCGCTATATGAACAACTCAAGAAAGCACCTGCATATTTGTAATTCCAAACAAGTGAAGTTTCCCTCTCTTCGAAATCAAAATGTGACCGCGGTGTTCTTTCTGTGAAGTACTCAAAAACATGCTGTAACGCAGGATTGGAAATGTAAGTTTATGACATAAATGAACGAAGTCACATTAAAGAATTAAAATTTCAAAATGAGCGCTCACCTTCACGCTGTCGACCCATTCCATATTCAGATGCTCGGGCATTGTTGTCATCCACTCACCCTTTGAAGGTTGTAAAAACATCCCATTCTCTGCTACCAACCACATGTCGTATTCTTTGAAGTTCTGTTATAGGAAAACATTACAAGTGGATTCGTATAGAAGTTCATAAACAAAACAAGTAATGTGCCAAGAGGCAAGAATTACATCATCTAGGACTTTTCTACCACTTCCACTGAGCACAACTACTGTGGTATTTGGATCGCTGCATAGTGCTTTCAAGGGGTGTCTCAATTTTGGATGCACCTTAAGTTCCATTTCTTTAATCTGATCACCTGTTTTCTCAACCGGTTCAGTTAAAGTTCCGTTGAATCCCTGTACGTTAATAACCAGACTCAGTACAAATGTTGATACAAGAATCGATAATAGATGCAATGTCCTGACTTATTATTAGTGAAACATTGTAGAAGAACAAATAAAAAATTTCTTTGATAATAACAGTTTTGCTTTAGGCAGTGTCAAATATTGGAAACTTGAAACTTCTGAAATAATATCACTGTAAGAATATCTTGCTAACAATGGTAAATCCAACACAAAGAAGACACACAGGAATCACATATCGTTTATTAGAAATAAATTTCTCACGAAGTCATTCATGATCCCTTGAGAGTAACACATAGGATGAGATATGTCCTGAACATAACTTTATAAGTGAGAGGCATCCCTCACCCTAAAAACCGGTTTTCTAAAGGTCGAGTTAGACCCAACCTAAATTTATTTTAAATATATCATAACTTTATGACTAAGTAGCATCATATAATAGTATTTCACTTAATTATTATGATAGCCAGAACTATTGGGTTAGTTCACATCTACCTCAAATCAATCTAGTATTTGAGAGCATCATTTCTCCCTTGTCTACCTTTTCCATCTAAACCCTGAAATTTAAGTTCGAAGACTACAAATAGACACGACCTGGCACTTTGCTTCTAACTACTCTACCCTTGCAAATTTTTACTCTTTTTTCTTTATATATATCCAGGAAATGTAGAAAGTAAAATCTTGTAAGAAACACTCGTATAAGGAGTAAAGGTCGAAGAAAAGATAGGACATTCAGATAAGTGACAAGCTTACATACCAAAATGAGCAATCTATTCGTGGAGTCCAAATAACGTCTGATTGCAATCTCAGTTGGAAGCCGAGGCGGAACTTGTCTTGTCCTCAGTTGTGCCTCAATAACAGTATCATTTAGTTCACTGCAAATATTCAGAGATTCGTAAGATAATATTGATCTTCCTGATAATCAAATCAAGAGATGTACTCTTTATTTAAATATTTTGGTTAATAATTTACAGTCACACATTATCGTGCATTTCTACTATTCCTATCATATAAAAGCAACAAGTAAATAACCATCATATTTAAGTAGGTAAGGGTATTATTGACAAACCAATATTTAATGTTGCATTGAAACTTGAAAATGAAACAAAATTATTCTCCAAAAACGACGAGTATTGTGAAATGGAGGGAGTATATAGAATATATTCAAAATATCAAGGGTTTCTTACTCTTTTAATGGTTTAGATTGGTACGAAATACTAATCTGAATACCTTACAAAAGTTCCAGCCCATTCTTGTGCAGTGTGGGATTTCACATGAAGAAAATTATGATTATGTCTCTTTTCTCTTTCTTCAGGTTCCATATTCAATGCCCTTGCAATTGCGCTAGCTACATCTGTAATGTTCCAGGGGTTGACAAGAATTGCTCCAGCACCAAGAGACTGGGCTGCACCGGCAAACTACATGAAGCATACCAAATATCAGGTGTCAAATCAACATTATACATATTTAGTTACATGAAAGAAATATGCAAATATGATTTATCTGTACCAGAGATGAATGATTTCTAAAAGCATGAAACATCATAGATTACTGAAGTCAAAATCAATTTTTAAATATCTCTTCTCTCCACGAGGTGGTAGGTTCTCATGAATGTCGTGAGGTCTCGAGAAGAGAAGAAATTCTCCAAAAAGCTTATGTATTTTGCACAAGCAATAGCATGAGGGCTTTTGGTCTTGAAGCATGAAAAATGCTTGAGTTTTTAATTCGGAGAAAGTAGGAAGCGATAATTTAAATCTCAACGACTTAATTTAAAACTCAACATTGATTTGTATCTCTAAAGTGGATAGTCCTAGACAGTCTTGCCAAGAACAATTCTAAGAACTTTTGAAATTATGCAGCCTTAACATAGCTTTTTATGAAGAGCCTTAACATGGCTTTAATTGACGAGTTGAAACAAAATAAAATAATAATAATAATAATAATAATAATATGTTTCTGTAATTACTTCACTAAGAATGAGAACCCCTTTCTTTTTCTCCTGGCAAGCCACAAATTCATAACTGACAAGATTCATTCCATCCCTTAACGATGTGACAAGCGCTACATCTGCATAAAATATAGTTGGTATGAATACAATTATTATTGAAGTTACAATAACAAGAACTGAACATCAACAATAAATTTTGACTCTCCAAAGAGAATAGAAAATGTGTGATAAAGGTGTTATGTACTTGAGGCATGTGGCTTGAATAATTGAAAATGGCTTATTTGCATAAAATGCATGAATAAGTGAAAATACAACATAATCAGAAGAGAATGCATTTTATTTATTATAAAAAGAACATTGCTTCCAATTAAGACAACTAGCATATCACCAATACTTCACAGCCGTCAAATTTTAAGACCATTAGGTATGACTTGGACAACAGTTCGGTTGATAAGGTTTTTTATTAAGAAGGTTTGGTTGATAAAGTAACCACTCTCAGATCATTCTCAAAGCAGTTTCCAACTCTTCACATTTCCGTGGTCATGATTAACTTATACTACAAAACTTAATATCCGATTTATGCGACTCTACTACCTCTTTTAGAATCATTTTTAAAATCATACTGAAAAAGAACTCTCAATTTCAGATATAAAATTAAGCTTTACAACATAATAAGTAATCATAATGCTGATGAGTGAAAATACCACAATAAGTTATTTACTGAAAAGGTCGTGGTAAAGCTAAAAATAAAAATGTAAAAGTACACAAATTTTACCAGTAACTGCATACAAAGCACATAGTTCATGAAAGTCAAGAGAGCGATCCTGCAAAAATAAAAAAAAAAGCCCGTGCGATTGTCAAACATAACAAAGTCTTAAATCAATTGAGAGTCATAATCTATTAAAGCTAGATACCTAAAATATGAAAATGTCTTGATGCCAGTTAAACCTAAGCTCAACTTCATAATGCTCAGATTTTTATTGCATTGATTATATCATTTTGCTTCAAAACCTAATATGACTTCTTATTTTCATTTTCCCAAAATCAATTTCTAATTACTCCTTTTCCAAAGGACTCAAGCGAAACAGATATCATGACAGAAACTAACAAAATCATACAGCAGGACCGCTAAATTTGATCATACAATGAAAGAGGAAAATATGTGGTGATGGTAAGTCAGCATTAATCTATATAATTTTGATCAAGTTATCAATCATATCAATAACAATAACTTACCAGGTGATTAATAGGAACAGAAGTCAATGATCCAAATCTGCCATTGATGCGACCAACGATTTCATGAACCTGGCTTGTAAGCTTTTGATCTGTGTTATATAAGAAAAAGTGTAAAACTAATCATGATTTGGAAACCAAAAGTACAACCGTACACCAAAACGAACAGAAAAAAGTAAATACTCCATTTTCATGCCAGTATATATGCTCTCACATAAAAAGCTTCTCATACATAATTTGCAAAACACAACCAAATACATCAGTATGTATGATGTATAAATTACAATATATCTACGAAACTTTCCGTTGAATTTTGACATTCTAAGTTCAAAAGGCTATCTTTTAGTCCAACTAAAGATTTTAGGAAAGAATAATACAATTTATAGTTCAAATAACTGTATAATAGAAAACACTAGAACTTCCTTTTATAAAATAAAAAATAAATAATTAATCTTCCACATACAGACACAACAGGTAAATTGAAAGAAAAGACCGAATTTTGAAGGAAAACCTAGTGTAGGTGAATGAAAAATAAAATTAATAGCATACATTCAGGAACATCTGTTCTTGTTGGGACGGCAATTTGAAGCAAAACTACTTTATCACGCCAATAAGCATTTTCTTCCAAAAACTTCTCAAATGCAAGAATTTTCTGTGGGATTCCTTTAATCATATCAAGGCGATCAACGCCCAACATTACCTGTCAAATTCAATTCACAGAACCAAGTAAAAACTTCAGATAAATTCAAAAACTAATAGGATCAACAAGTGCAATAAGTTAATGATTTACAAAAATATTACAACAAATTAAGAGATATACCTTTCTTCCTTTGAATCTTTCTTGCAATTCTTGGATATGTTTCTGCACTTGAGGAAGGTCTAGTGCACGTATAAATCGTCCAGAGTCTATCCCGATCGGAAACTAACATTCAAGGGAAACAGAATATTTTTTAAGCTCACTGTGGTGATTGGTTACTCAAAACTCCCCCTTCTCTTCTAATAGGTGAAATTTTATTTAACTTTCAATAATAACTGCTTATAAAGTCATAAATCAAGAATGAACTTATAATCAAACTACGTGAGCACTTACTGCGGCAACTCGAGTTAGCTTCCCTTGATACTCAACCCCATAAGGTGTACCCTCCAGTCCAAGAATGCGAGTACAAGCACTAACGAAATGTCTTGCATAATCATAGGTGTGAAAACTGTAATAAAAATTGTGCTTAACCAAATCAGAACAATGACATAAATATAAATATGAAAATTGATTAAACGGAAGATGGATTCAGCATAAGAGAGACCAAGTTAAGAACTTACCCAACCAAATCAGCTGCAAGAACTGAACGCAGGAGCTCGGAACGAGAAGGCAGTGTCCTATGAATTTCAGAAGAAGGAAAAGGGGTGTGAAGAAACCAGCCAACTTTCATTTTACTGTTATGTTCCTTTAAGCATTTTGGAAGGAACATAAGATGGTAGTCATGGCACCAAACAACATCACCCTCTTCATAGTGTTGGTTCACAACATCAGCAAACATTTGATTGGCTTTCTCATAGGCCACAAATTGAGACTGAAAACTACGCGTGGTAGCAAGACGGTCTTCTTGTGGAAGTCCAAGGTAATGGAAAAGTGGCCATAATATGTTGTTGCAATAGCCATTGTAATATTGATGAACAATTTCTTCTTCCAAAAATACGGGAATACACCTCTGCAATGTTTAATAGTACAAGACAAGCAACATAAGGACATCAAAATTTCATAAATCACTTCATTATTTTGATCTCGAAATAGTAAGAATCGGACAATTCAATCATCGAATTTCCAAAATACTAAAATCAACTCTTAAATTGAAAATCATTGATCAATTTAAATAATAATCAATGTTAGATCACTTGGTGATGAACTCTTGTTAATTCTTGGTTGCACTCTACAAATCTACTACTAATCAATGTTAGAGGAGGGATTAAATTAGCTAACAATTTTCAGTTAAAAGAATGTTTAGCCAATTTTGTGAAAAAAGAAGTGAATACCTTTTCAGCCAATGCTTTAGTGAGTGCCTTTTGTCCAACCTCATCTGGGACATTGACACCAGCCCAACCTATCCACCTTGCCTCAAAAGCCTTCACACCTTTTGTTAAACAAGAATTACTAAAAAATGATGTCATTTTGAAAAATGTTTAAATACAATCTTAGTCTTTTTTTTCTAGATAAATACTTTTTTTTGTAAGAAATCAAACTAATCTACTGAAATTGTAGATAAATACTTTCTTAGTCTAGTAAATATAGTTTTTTTTTAGAAAACAATGTGTCCCTTTTTAATCTTAATCTATAACCTAGTTATACCTTATATATAAAGGGAACACTTAGTTTTTGCGTAATGTTTTTTTTCTTTTAGTAATACTCATCATTTATCTTTTTTATAATATTATTTAATTTTTTTAAATAAAAAGCAGTTAAATTACATTGCAATAAGAACAATTTAACTACAATATAAACGATATCGGGCACTATGAAAGGAGTTTATTTTGATCCTATTTACCAAAACTATTTGACTTCACTATATACCAAAAATTGTATAACAAGCTAATAACATATAGGACACTATAACGCAACTACTTCTTTTGATATGAAGTTATAAAAGTTTGTAAACGGTAAACCATATCATTTATATATTTCCAATGGTTTATTTCTCATAGGTTCCCTCCACTAGGGTAATCCTATTTGATGCACTATCCACATTAATGTGGATACAGTTGGAACATTTGTCGAGAGAAATGCTAAGAACATTTTATTTTTAATACTCTCTTTTAACTTTTATTCTCTTAATAGGTGAAATTCATGTGGGTTCTACCACTCTGAATAAGACCCATTTGCAAAATGTGAGATCTACAATGATTTCATTCATTAAAAAAATGAATCTTAAAGAGTGTACATAACACTCCTCTTATAGGAAATTAGCCTATTGAGACCAACACTCGTTGGTTACTTAATTATAAAATAGAAAATTGATGTCATTCAAAAATAACAGAAAATTGATGAGATATATCATACTAAAGAGATAAATGACATTAAAAATGACAAAAGCTAATGAATATTGTTTTTGGGTATATAAGCTAAGGACTATTTTTTGTTTACAAGTTAAGGAAACATTTGTTTTTTTTAAGTAGTCTAATGATTAGATATTCATCTCATAAGACGAATAAGTTGGTTGTCCAGGGTTTAAAACATTTCTTTTAGGTCTTTTCTGTGTTAACACTCTGGTTCTTAGGGGAAATGAGCCTAGATAATCTGGAGTTTGGTTGAGTGGTAAGTAAAGTTTGGCCAAGAATTGTTCCACCCAAGAATCGAACTCAGGTTCTCCTGAACAGTTCGTCCTTGGTGGAGCTCATTAACCACTTGAGCTCAATTGCTTGGTTAGAAAAAAATTTCTTTTAGGTCTACTTAGGAGATTGGATTTGAAGAATTTATTTAAACCCTCTAAACTCCTCGAGTTCCCCAGTTTGAGAGAATTTTGTAGCATGAAAAAAAAAAACAAACAAACCCCTTTCTTCCACTTCTTCCTTCCTTTTTTTCAAAACCCTCTCTTTCTCATCCCTCCGAACTCTCCGATAGACCCTTAGAAATTACAATATTTCCAACCCCTGATTTAATAAATGATTACTTTTTCATTAATTTGTTTTTTAGGTTTTGTACCTTTTGGTTCTTTTAAGAAATTAAAGAGTAAGTATAAAACATGTATCTTAAACCCTTGCCGACCTATTTAGTGGGATAAGGTTTGGTTGTTGTTGTATTATTTTCTTGAGAGATTGTTGTATGTATTTTAAACCCTTCCAAAAGAAACATGTATCTTAAAGAAATTACTTAAAAATAAATAAATTAAATCTTTTTTTTAAGAAAATGCCAAAAGTTCACAAGTTCTAGTTCAATTGGCAAAAAATGTCGAAATTGTTAAGTCAAATGTTATGATCGGGGTTCGAACTCTGACCCCTATATTTATATGTGTGATGTTTAATGTTTATTTGTCATTTTGTCTATCAATCAGAAAGAAAATGCCAACAATGAAGCTTAATAATACTATTCACACCCAGCGCATGTCTAGAGATTATGAAAGAATGTACAAATGTCTCAATCAAAAACGGCACAAAAAGCCCTAATATTTTGAGACTTATGGTGTTTATCAACTAAAAACATCAAATTGTCATACACACCAACCGGTATAAGAAGTATATTAACATGTACCATAAATTAATAATAGACCATATAAGAATGGGAAGGAATATTAGTTAATAGTAGTCATAAGCACTATTAGTTACTAAAATAAAATTAAAAACTAATAATTTCATACTTAATTGTAAAAAGATAGTAGTTTCTGGACCTAAATACTGGGTGGGTTTGGGTCGCACTAGTGTATGAAAATTGTTTTTCTGACTTCAATAAGTTTATAATAACACATGAAAAATACTAAATTGCCTTAACGGTAGTTAACTACCGCTCAGGCCAACGGTAGTTAACTACCGTTGCGATCTGGGATTAAAAGAACACAACAAGACCAGTTTCGGGTTACAGTTTTGAAAACCTTGCATGGTCACATTCAAACCAAAATCACCAAAACTACATACAATTGCACGAAAATCATCCTAATTTCTTCGATTGCAATTGTTATCCTAATTTCTTAGTGTATTAGATGGAGGAAAATGTAAAACTGTTCTTGAGCCATCAGCCATGATCATCCTAATATTAGTATATCCAACATAAATAAACAAATATATGATAGAAATATTCTCTTTCTAACCCTCATTTTTTTATTGTAAAGAGTCTGAGCGCACGGTTCGTTAAAGAAATATTCTCTTTCTAACTCTCATTTTTTATTGTAAAAAGCCTAAGTGCACGGTTCGTTAAAGAAACGTGTACCATTAAGTCAAGTAAGGAATCATGAAATACAAACAAAATATATTATATAGAATTAATAATTGGGTAATATTTCGGTGTGACGATAGCCACACTCATTCATATGGATAGACCCGCCCCAGTTGATACCTTAAATGAATCTTAGTTGTCTCGAGACGATTAGTCCGTGACACGCCGATTATACATTTAATTTAAAAAATAAAATAAAATAATAAAAGCATAATTGACAGTGATACATGCATACCTAGGAGAGCACTGACGAGGCCACCTGCACTGATCTCCAAAGACCAAGAATCCTCACCTGTCCTATTAGCCGACACAGGCAATCTATTTGCCACAACCAAAAGCCTTTGTTTATATTTCCCAACAACATCATGATCTTCATGTTGCCTCTGAGTTACTATTGATGATGATGATACAACATCATCTTTATGTTGATCATGTTCTAAATATACATCACCCATTTGATTATTATTACTTGATTGAATTCCCCTAATTCCACTTTTCCTCAACTCTCTCTCCCTTAATAGCCTTTCTACACGTCCTGGTGGTATATGATGATGATGATTGGAATCACCGTTGTATTTATTCCCTGCCATATTTTATGCTCCTTCTAGTTATAACTCCTTTACCTGCATTTCCTTATTCGGTTAATTGATAATATAATAGCTAATCAAATCATATATATAAATTCTCAAACAAATACTACTCAAGAATTTAGTTACTTTATATAATTTGCTAACATAATTAGTAGTAATTAATTTCATTTCACAAGGTAATCACAACACCTCCAATTAGCAATATAATAAAAGTGCATATCAAATCAAAAGAGGAGAAAATCTTCAAATTATGGAAATGATGCTAAGAAATTTTAATCACTATACAAGATTAACGCTGTAACCATTAAAGACATAGAGTGCATAAATTTAACAAATACTATGAAGGACAAACACAGACACCAGTCATAAGTGTCATGTCAGTGTCAATGTCGAACACTAACGCGTGTCTGACAGACATACCTAATCTGATGAGCGTCTGTAAATAAAAAATGAGGAAAATAAATAGAGTTAAGGAAATTTTCTGACCAGTATTAAGAATGAAAGTCTATATGGATGGAGAGAACAGAGTTGAAATGAATGCAAGAGTAGAAGCAGTGAACATGTTATGGAAATAATTGTGGGTGGTGAAAAAGAACAAAGTTCACATGCAAATTTCGTCACCTTGAAAATTAGCGGATTGTGTCCTCAAAAGAAGGGAACTATGGACTTAAAAGCTTGTGGGTTAGTATTAGTAAGTCAATTTTTTGGAAAGTGTTTAGACTGCAACTTAACAGCTGGGTTCATATGAAAGAGACACTTTGTAATGAACTGTACAATTTTCAATGGTGATTCCATAGCAAATTCTTCGTATTTACTTCTTGAGTTTCAGAATTAATATCACTAACTATTATTGGTTGTTTTAAATTTTTTATTGTATTACTCTCTGTTATTAAATATAAAAGGAGATTTTTTTTTTCTTCAAATTCATTGAATTGATAATGTATTTAGCTTATATTATAATCCAGATACATGAAATTAGTAAAAGATTATTCTCTTCCGTCATACTAACATGTGTCGTTTGAGTAGTATATGTTAAGGTTATTTCATACTATAGCAAGTATTTAATGTAAAAAAAATTAATTATCAAACGTTTGAAAAGATTTTAACCTTGTCCTCGTGAACTTAACTCAGTTCGTATGAACAATGTATAATATATGCAAGGTCTGGAGTTCGAACCTGACCACCAAAAAAAACCTTCACCTTAGTGTGCATGTGTTAGCATTTCACTTTTTTTTTATCATGGACATATGTTACAATTCCTCTAAAAAAAACTAATCTCTGATGACTAAACATAGACATATGTGAGCATTTCCCTTTTTTAGGGAAATATAGTTATTATATTTTTTTTAAAGAAACAAAAATGGAATATATTCCTTCAAAAAAAATGGAATATATTAACAACGACAATCGAACCTTTTTTGCATAAGGTGTTCCACTCCAAAATTGTTGATAGTCAATTTATATGACTTAACAAAACAACTTAGGAAAACAATCTTTAATTTTTTTGTTAACTCTTCTCTCCTTCTCAAACCCTAGCCGTCACCCCTTTCTTCTTCTTCTTCTTCTTGTAGAGGGGTGATTTAGGGTCAATTTTGACCCAAAAATCACCCTTCGAGTTATTTTTCCTTATATCCTGATTGAATAAGTGATTTCACATATTTTCTGTTTTCTTTTGTTTGTTTTTGTGATTTTGTCGTCTCTGAACGACTTTGTTTGTTTTGATTTCCCGTCTTTGTGCAGAGTGTTTTTGATTTTCCGCCTTAATGCGGTGTTTATTTGATTCAAGTTGAAAGATTAGCTTTGAGCAAGTGCAGATCCGATCAATGACAATGACTTTGGCGGCGTCAACGTTGCAGATCCGGAGTCATGAATGTTCCGGAGACTTTAATATAGTTATATTAGTCATATTTGTAGGCATAGGTATTTTGCCGTTTTATGCTATTAACATGGATGTTGTGAGTTTGTTCACAATTTCATCCTTTTTGTTTTTAGCGAATTTGGATTTGTATTGTATCGATGTACTCCACCAATTTGAATGAATGAATATCATTTATTTTTGTCAAAACAAAAAAAAAAGTAATAAGAATAATTTTGTATATATAGTTGTTACATTTATTCATTCATTAATTAACTATCTTAAATTACTAGTATTTTATTTTTGAGGAAACTACTAGTACTATTTTTAGGCAAATGTTTTTTTTTCCAAGTAGTTTAGTGACTAGAATTTATCTTTTTCAAGATGAATAAGTCGGGTGTCAGGGGTTCGAACCTCAGCACCTGCATATAATAATGCATGTCCCTGTCAACTGAACTATGTTCACGGAGATTTTTTAGGCAAATGTTAATATGTGTTATACAGGTACGTGTTAAAAAACTAAAAATAAATTTTTACATTGAACAAAATAATTTCGAAATATTAAAGAAATTTTTCCTCAAAAATAATGTTTAAAGAATTAAATGCATGGTTTTTAAGATAAAATTTTTCAATGGTTTCTTGAAAATGTTAGCAAGACTCTTGTTTTTTAACCAGAGAGAATATCGTATACAATTGCTCCCTCTGTCCAAATTATAAGTCGTTTCAAACATTTAACACAAATTAAAAAATATATTTAATGTTGTATGAAAAAGAGAAATTATGATTTATTTAACAAAAATATCCTTCACCTATAGTATAAGAAACATAAATTAAAGAATTGAAAGAAGATAGAGTAATAAATAGTTAAAGGTACAGTAAAAAAAAAATAACATTAAATATTACATTGATAATGTAAAACAATTTTTTTTATTTAGGTAAAAAGAAATCAAAAACGACTTATAATTTTAAATGGAGTAAGTATGTATAATCATGGTTTTTTTTTAAAGAAGTATGTATAATCATGGTTGTTGTCGTTTTTATTGTGATTGTATGTGACATTCAAAACTTTAATGTCACATTTGTCTTGCGTCTTAAGTATATCATATCAACTTTCTTATATTGATACTTAAAATTTTGTTTTCGCAAATATAAAAACTATAACTTTTTTTTTGGTAGTGTTACATTGTAACGAGGGAAAAAGAAAAAGAAAAAAAGAGTGTCAAAATTAAGTTTTAAGCTTATCTCTCAGAATGAGAGATTCCATGCCAGGCGGAGGGCAATTCCAGTGAGCAGAGCACCTTGCATGCCTTCCTTAGCCATAAAATCAGCACACATGTTTTGTTCCCTAAGAACATGCACCAATGTTGTATTTCCATTTTCATGTAAAACATCTCGAATATGAAGGATGTCAGTAGCATAAGTGTGCAAGGTATGATCATGACCATCAATAATCAGGTCAACTGCTTCCAAACAATCACTCTCACAAATAATGTTGACATAACCTTTTTTACTACAAAAATCAAGACCTATTTGGATAGCACGTAACTCAGCTAATAACGCATCACCTCCATCTTCATAGTGGGAAAAACCAGCAATCCAATCTCCATCGTGGTTGCGAACAACACCACCAGCACCTAAACAACCAAAATCTTCTAGAAAGCTGCCATCAATATTGAGTTTGAGTATACCTTCTGGAGGGGGGATCTAATGAGTTAAAAGGCGCGAAGAGTGTGGGTCCAAACTAGGATTGGGATAGTAAGAAATGAATTCATCATGTAACAAAAAAGTCTTTCGCACTACATCCTGAATACGCCAATGTTGATCCTCAAGAATAGTGTTGTTTCTCCAACACCAAGCATACCATACTCTTGTAGCAAACAAAATAGAGGAAGTACCCTTTGTCATCTCATGAAGCCAAACCTTGACATCAAATTCAGAGAAAAAATTATTATAACGCCCCAAATTCAAGAGGAGCCAAAGCTCTTTAGAGCGGGCAATCACGTAAACAGTGAAGAATA
>Ga0315914_1005765_pt1 | contig 17877 bp, 5 predicted proteins | sample MpolenodulesMG_FD_203920 | JGI IMG/M metagenome (GOLD analysis project Ga0315914, IMG submission 203920) | Medicago polymorpha root nodule microbial communities from Los Angeles, California, United States - elongated nodules | ecosystem: Host-associated > Plants > Roots > Nodule | place: USA...
ATTCTACTTGGGTAAGGGAGTTAAAGAAAAAAGGATTTATTTTGAAGTCATGTAGTTTAGAATCAATTATTTGCAATTTTTACACCCTTTAATTTCATTTTTCTTAGTTGCTTGACATGGTTATTGGGCATATGACTCTTCTGTGTGCTTATAATCCCTTTTATGAACTAGATGCTCATAATGAATACTTGCTAAATTCCTGGGCCATTGTAATTTTTTGCGCTAACCTGTGTTTCCCACTTATAGATCAAGAAGTGTCAAAGCCTGGAGAGCAAGATGCTGCTGGCAAGAGCGCTGGTGAGGCAGCTACAGAGAGTAAAGTAGAAGCTACCCCAAGCACATAATAACCTTGCAGTGCAAGATTTGAAGATGCTTATAAAGACTGTTGAGTGAATTTTTCCTCCTTTGTGCCATTCAGTGGTAGTTTAAGTGGGAGACGTTTGTGTCCTCTTTGCTGTGTTGACTTAACAGTAGGATATTGTATAATTGAGATTTATTTAATGCATGAATGGCGGTGATTTGTTTCTAGCCAGCGCTCTCTCGATGGAAAAGAACGTTGGTATAATATTCACTTATCTTATTTCGCACATCAAATTTGAGATTTTCCTAAATAGTGACGGAATTTCCACAAGATATAATCACCGTAGTCAAAATACTTGAATCATTAAAGGATCGTAGAAATGAGAATTGTGTAGAGTACACTGAACTCAACGCTTTGAACGGAACTTTCGGAAGTTCTGCATTATACATCTTGATTTGTGTGCAATATTAGGGAAGTTTCTTTACATTAGATCTTTTCAGTTTTCTTTATCTCCTAGAGCTTACCTAAGTGGGAGTAAATTCTATTTTGCTATCCTCTTCAGTATCAACATAATGGTAGCTATCCTCTTCGGTATCAACATAATGGTAGTACGTTCAAATTAAATAATTGGAGAGATCATTTCTCATAGAATGTGTTGGGCAATGCGAAAATGATGCGCCTGTGGAAGGGTGGGACTTTGGTGACTTTAGCTTATTACACTTTTTAATTGCTAAAAAAAAATATTCATATCGTATTTGTTACATTTGTTTCAATATTTAATTGTTTTTATCTATTTGTTACATGTGTTATTTGTATTGAAAATTTAGGGTATTTTTGAAAAGAAAAATTCAGCCCAAAAATGCTGAAAGAGATGGTTTTCTTTATATATAATATTGATTATTTTTTGTCACATATGTGTGCGTTCAGTCCAAATTATTTTGATTTGAGGTTGTGCTGAAAAAAAGTTTTACCCTTGTTTCAAATGGAACATGTATGTGAGCCATTTGTCAATTTGGCAAGTAGCAAGGACCTAACCCATATCTTTCAAAATCGCGATTTCAACATCAGTTTTGATGGATAATCTATAAGTATATGATTTATTAGTGAATTTGTTAGTTTTTAATTAAAAAATTATTACTCCCTCTGACCTAAATCATAAGTCGTTTTGAGAAAAATATTATCCTAAAATCAATTATAATATTAGTGAATAATTTTTTTTGAAGAAGCTAAAATCAATATCAATGAATAGTTAATGTTACTTTTTCTATTATATCTTTAATTATGTATTACTCTCTCCTTAATGATGTATTTTCAGGATTTTTTCCCCTCCAAATTAGGTTATGATTCAAGTTTCAAATAAGTGATTTTATGGTGTTGAATTAGATTACTATTTTTTTTATGGGGGAATTGTATGTTTTGTCTGAAAAAGTTCCAAAAAGATTAAGTTAGTGTGTTTTATCGAGTGAGTTTGTTTTAAGAGAGAAAAAATAGGGGGAGGTTGAAACAAATTTGTTGAAGTGTCAAAATATTAAGAAGGGAGAAAGATTGTATTTTTGGTAGACATTAAATTTCATAAATTGAAAATAGAATAGATGAAATGAATTATTATTAAATAAAAAAGTGAGCTTGCTAATCGGGCCACAACCAACTAGCTAGCTAGCTACAAGAATACTGCTCTTTACCCAAACGGTTTTGCTCATTCCCAAAATAAATGTCCATATTGCGTGAGTTAACTCATGCTAGTGATAATCTTTATGTCGCCGCGTTTTCTTTTTCACTGTTCCAAATTCAATAAAAACCTACTACTCTCTTTTTTTCACGTCATTACCTCTCTCTCTTAATTAATCAAACAAAAGGGGAAGAAGAAAAAACACCATTGTTGTTGTTACTTTCTCTCTCTCTCTCCTTATTTTGTGGATAATTTTTTGAATTAATGTGTGAGATGCTATGATTTCTATTCAATTAGAGTCCTTAAAATATAGCAGGAGTCTTCAAAGATTTGTGTTCAATATTTGTCTTGTGAAACAATGTCGTCTCTGTTTGTGCATAGTTAATTACTTCTTTGCATACAAATTAGAAGAACTTGTTTTGTGAAAGATGAAAAAGTAGTGATATTTTTCTTTCCCAGACCAAGAACAAGATAATAGAGGGAGATGGTGCAGCAAACAGAGAAAAATGAAAGATGAAAATAAAAAAATATTGAAAAAAACATTCAAATGACTCAACCCCGTACATGTAAGATGCTAAAATACTCCTTCACAATCAGGCAAGACATGGTGATGACACGTTGCCTTGTAAAAGAAAGCAAAGCAAAGAAGGAAAATGGAGGAGATGAAGGAAGAAGCAGCCTTTGCAATAGTGGTGTGAAAGTGAGAAAGAAAACCAGCGTGATTTGCAAGAGTTAAGTCACGTAAATTTAACACTAGCACGAGTTAACATGTGCAGGGGTATGTTGAACATTTACTTTGGGAATGAGCAAAACCGTTTGGGTAAAGAGCAGAATTCTAGCTCCAATACAAATACAACATAGTTGGTTTTGAGAATCCCTAATTTCAATCGTATCGTTACAACGCATATGCTTGAGGGTTGCGCTCCGATTCCCCAATTTCAATTTCCTTCACAACGCATCGCTGTTATCCTTAACAGTACCCAGCCAGCAGGTTAGGTTTATTGATATTCTGAATTGAATTGATTTCTGCTTGCTTAACATGATTGAAACTTTTAATCATGAGGGTTAACCTAATCCCAAACTTCACATGTCATCAATAGTTTCATAGAGGCCTCTTTTGATAAGCTCACTTCTCACAGCAACACAATCGTGTCTATAGTCCACACTTTTAGTCATCTCAATTTGATTTGGGTTTTTTAATCATCGCAGCTTAGCTTAGCTTATTAGTATGGAAGATTCTGAGGCCGAACCTGCTTCTGCTGCAAATCACCAAACTGAACTAGGTACTTGGTACTTGTCTTCTTTTATATTATGTTCCTCTGCATTTTATTTTATTTTTGTACTGTTAATTTGCTTACTTACTACGTGTTTGTTGATCTTCAGTGTCTGGTTTCTTTAACAAGGTTGTCAACATGAATAAGAAGAATTTGAGGAGGACTCAAACAATGAGGAGTCTCAGGCATATTCCTCCCCACAGAGTAACATGAAACCTGACAATAGGTTACTCTTTTCCACCGCTAAACCGAATGAAGCATCCAAGAAACTTAACTTTCATTTTGAGTCTTCAAAAGAGATTCAAGTTCAACATGATAGCAAAGCAACAGCAACTTTGGACACTGAGACTCTTTTTTCAAGAGATACGAGTTCCATCCATGGGTCACATGGTCCTCTCCGACCTTCAACTCATATTAGAGTTTCATCAAGAATCGATTATCAACCCGACGTATGCATAGACTTCAAGGAGACCGGATATTGTGGCTACGGCGATTCATGCAAGTTTTTGCACGACTGAACCGATTACAAGTCCGGCTGGCAGTTAGAGAAAGAATGGAATGAAGCCGAGAAGAGGAGGATGCGCTGATGGTTTGTTTGACGAGAGCGACGATGAAGGTATGCATGCACATTTTCATTTTTGTTGATCTCTTGCTCTGTTCCATGCACATGATACTTGGTTACTATATAGTATACATAATACTTAGATTTTTTGTGGTTTGTTATGTTAATATAAGTTAATATAATATGCTTGTATGTAGAAGCAGGCAGCTTACTGTTTAAAGAAATATGAACTTATGACAATGTAGCTTTAGGATATATTAAATATTGGTTATCTTAAAGTTGGTTGTTAACTTGAGGGTTAAGGATGTTAGCTCTTGAGTTGCGGAACTGGAACTAAGTTGGAGTTGAATAAGTAGCTCTACAGCTTGTATCATGTGTACTTTCTTGAGTTTCTTCACAAATATAAAAAACTTAATATATATACATTTATATATTTCTAAAGACTAGAGATTAAATTCATATTTTATACGCAATATTATGAGATTATTAATTTCAATCTGAGGGCATTCTCCTTGGGTAAGGGAGTTAAAGAAAAGAGGATTTATTTAGAAGTCATGTAGTTTAGCATCAATTCTTTGCAATTTTCACCCCCTTTAATTTCCTTTTTCTTAGTTGCTTGACATGGCTATTGGGCATATGACTTTTCTGTGCTTATAACCCCTTTTTTGAACTAGATGCTCATAATGAATGTGAGCAATATAAAGACATGTTGCAGTTGTAAAACATCATCAAAATACTTGCTAAATTTCTGGGCCATTGTAATTTTTTGCGCTAACCTGTGTAACTGTGTCTCCCAATTATAGATCAAGAAGTGTCAAAGCCTGGAGAGCAAGATGCTGCTGGCAAGAGCGCTGGTGAGGCAGCTACAGAGAGTAAAGTAGAAGCTACCCCAAGCACATAATAACCTTGCAGTGCAAGATTTGAAGATGCTTATAAAGACTGTTGAGTGAATTTTTCCTCCTTTGTGCCATTCAGTGGTAGTTTAAGTGGGAGACGTTTGTGTCCTCTTTGCTGTGTTGACTTAACAGTAGGATATTGTATAATTGAGATTTATTTAATGCATGAATGGCGGTGATTTGTTTCTAACCAGGGTTGTCTCGATGGAAAAGAACGTTGGTATAATATTCGCTTGATCTTGTTTCGCACATCAAATTTGAGATTTTCCTAAATATTGTGACAGAATTTCCACATGATTTAATCATAGTGGTCAAAATACTTGAATCATTAAAGGATCGTAGAAGTGTTTGAACGTTGAAGTGCTTGTTGCTAACTTGCTGTAATGGATAAAATTGTGCCGCTCTACAGTCTACACTACACATTTATCAAAATTTAAACAATAATTTGGGTTGCACGTAGTAATAAGAAGCTCTCACTTTCAACCATAGTTGCATTGATTATTATAAAATGACAATTATTTTAAGAAAAATAAAAAATGTTAAAGAGACAATTATTATGAGGGAATAATTTGGAATAAAACCTTATTTTAGTGTATTGAAAAAATGTTACGCAACTTGGTGCAACTAAATAAACGTTTAGTCCCCCGTTGGAATTATAACTCTAAGCCCGTTAGTCTCGCAAAAATATAAACATAAAAAATAGCCTCCGGCTAAGAGACTTATTAATGTGTAAGGAATTTATTGCGGACTTTTTTTACAAGAAAGTACTTATTGAGTTCTGCATTTTTTTTTTCCAACAAAGTACTAATATACAAAAAATATTAACAATAGGATAACATGGTGTCTTTCTTAAAATAAAAAGGATGATATGGTGTCCAATTCCAAAACTCTGCAACTTATACATGAATTTTATTTTTATTATAAAAAGAACAATAATAATATAACAATATTAATAGAGGGGGATATATTGACTCCAAGAGGAACTTAAAAAAGTTACTACAAATCTCCACCATTAATATTGTTTTAATCTAATGGCCCAAAATAAAATTAATTACACTAATATGAGCTATATCGTAGGCTAAATCAATTCAAAAAGCGTTCAACAACATCTCTCCATGGCTGCCGTCTTCTCTTTGATTGTAAATCGAGGCTATGTAATTTCTATTTTCTAATCCTTGATTGCTCAGTAACATCTGGAATTTACAAAATTGCTTGAAAACATTAGATATTGGCTGACCTAACTCTCCAATTTCTCAAACATCTCCCAATCACAACTTTATAATTCTGAAATTATTATTGTTTCTTCATGATGCTTTCTTCTCTATTTATTAAAACTCTTTTTTTTAGAAGATTATTTCATCTTTTTATTTTCCAGATCTTTCTCTAATGTTATATCGCAAGGATCACATCACATTCAAATTATTGATTTCATTTCCTATCCCAAGCACTAAATCCACGTCCTTTTTTTCCAACTAATTCCACGTTATTGAAAGAGAAGAAATTGGGGGAAAAACTCATGGATTAGAGCTCATGGACAGTGACAGTCACGAGAGTAGATTTTGTCGTTGAAGTTTTTTGGAAATTAAAGAGTGGCAATTAAAGAGGGATATTTGAGAATATGTTGGGGAAGGAAATCCAAAAGCGGGATCACATGAGTGTCAATTAAAAGCCGTTAGATTTAAAAGATTTGGAGTAAGTGTACATACTTACTCTTGGAGTGAATATATCCCTCCTCATATTAATATATAATTTAATTTAATAAGAAAGGATAATACTCTTCCTGTCCTAAATTATAATGTTTTTTTAAAAACTATCTTTTTCAAAGAAAAATAAATGCAAAATGCATTCAATTTGTTCTCTTTTTCATTTTTTTTATAATCAATTATAAATGAAAATTGTTTTTACATCTTCCTATAAAATTTATTTTAAAGATAACACAAAAAACCAATTTACAAACTATTATGTTTTAATTTTCTTAATAAATATGATTTTTTTTTAGTTATAATATGGGAATGGAATAATGAAGAAGAAAAAAGTGAGGTTATTGAGCTTTGCTTAACTGGACCTCGTCTTAGCTGATCAGAGCCCTAAAACCCTTCTCTTCCTCCGCAATTGCACCTTGATAGAAACAGTCACAAACAATAGATGGAAGCAATTGCAGCCATGGATGTCGAGGAACAACAACCTTTTCCCATACCCAACAACGTTAAACGCTTCGGTCTTAAAAACTCTATCCAAACTAATTTCGGCGACGACTATGTTTTCCAAATCATCCCAAAGTACGTCCTTTTCACTTTCTTCTCAAGCTTTTCAATTATACTCAAACCTGATCAATAATTGAAAAATTTCACTTTTTTATTTGTGCCCATGATTTGGGAGTTTTAATTTTTGGGATTTTTTGTGAATGGAAGGGATGATTGGAGTACAATGGCGGTTTCACTTTCAACGAATGCAGTGAAACTGTATTCACCAGTGGTGGGTCAATATTATGGAGAGTGCAAGGGTCACACTGCAACTATCAATCAGATTTTGTTTTCGGGTCATTCTAATCCCAATATTCTAAGCTCTTGTTCTTCGGATGGTACTATCAGGACTTGGGACACAAGAACATTTCACCAGGTTGATTTTTTTTTGTTATTATTTGATTTTTCTCTCCATAATTATTGGTGCCTTATAGGTAAACAACTTAATTAAGCGTTTATAGCACAAACACTAATCATATGAGGGCGTATTTCTATAAAAAATGATGAAATAAAGTTAAATTGTTTTCACATAAGCCGTTTTCACAAGCTATCCTTGAGTGCTTATGGAAATAAGCTGAATCAAATATTTTGTCATAAGCTCTTCTAAATAGTCTCGCAACCGTCTATGCCAGTGGATAAGCTCAAATTAGTCAATGCAAATGCAAATAGACCCATTGTCTCTTTGCTGCATGAGTGTTGAATTGAATGTCAAAACTGCAGGTTTCTATTATCAATGCTGGTCCATCTCAAGAAATCTTCAGCTTTTCTATTGGAGGACCTAGTGGAAATTTAGTTGCTGCGGGTTGTGATTCACAGGTTTGCTTTTGGTTTCTGTTACCTTGGTGATAGATAGATAGATACTGTGTGAAATGATTTAGACTGGTATGGAATTTATACTGTGTTGTTTAATTACCTCAGGTACTCTTGTGGGATTGGAGAAATAACAAGCAAATTGCATGCCTAGAAGATTCTCATGTGGATGATGTCACTCAGGTTTGTTCTGTTCGAAGTTTTTCAATTACATCTTAATCTAAAACTTGATCTGATGGGAGTTGTAACACTTTGGTGAAAAGATGTTTGGCTTGGTGATGCCCTCCTAAAAAAACTGACATAAGAATGCAGGATTTAATATAATACTGTAGGATAGTCAACATTGCCAACAAATGGGCTTGGGATATTTCTGTAAGAGGAAACAGTTGTTAGGACTATAGAATAAATGGATACTAGAGTAGTTTAAGTAGTTTTACGTTGTTAGAGAAATATGTGTATAAATAGGACAACACAAATGTTAGAGAGTATTCTTTGAATGTTGTAATTTTGAACAGAGTATTCTCTATTGTGAAGGGGAAACCATTCTATCATATTTCTTGATAAAATTGTTATTTCTTTGGAATTCAATTCTTGGGTTCCTAACAATAGTGGAAATCTTATTGCAGAAAAATAATGGAGGATATTCCTTATTCCTTGTAGATTTATAAAACAAAATATTTAATTCCTCATATTCTGTGCCCGATATTGTTAGTTGGAGACTTGGAGTGACTGGCTTTTTCCGGTTCTGTCTGTAGCCATTTTCATTAGCTCAACATGGCTTTAGGCATTACTTGAGCAATTCCATGCAAACTGCTTATTTATGCAGGATTAGTAAGGAATAATTCATTTATTAGAATTTTCTTTTTAACTTCGGCCTTGTACGAGTAGAATGATATGGAGTGATCAACTTATATTTCACAATGAGATTGTGCAAATTTATATACAAGAGAGAATCCCTCAAAAAATGAAAGATAGAAAGTAAGGAAACTATATCAATGCTAATAAATAAATAAAATAACTCCCCCTCAAGCTGGAGCATATATATCATATGTTGAATGTAATGTGTGAATTCATGTCTGATTTGTTGAAAATGTGTGATTCTAGGTTCATTTTATCCCTGATGAACAAGGCAAGCTCATTTCTGCTTCAGTTGATGGATTGATCTGCATATTTGATACCACTGGAGATATTAACGACGATGATCATCTAGAGTCAGTATGTCTGAGACTCAAATTAAATTTCCTTCAGTTGACAATTCTTGCAATTTACAACCTTTATAAATGGCCAAATATATTTAACTCAGATAAGTAATCAATAGAATAGGATTGTATAGTTTGCTTCCACAACATGCAAATTAATAACCCTATTTACACTATTGATGCTTGCATATGCAGAGCTCAAGCTTCACATTTGAAAAAAAAAATAGGTTTCTCGAGTCCTTTGCATATTTGAACTGAAGAAAGTTGCTCATACTAAATTAGTAAATTTTTGCTTACAAAATGTAGGTGATTAATGTGGGAACATCAATTGGAAAGGTGGGTTTTTTTGGAGAGAGTTATCAGAAGCTTTGGTGTTTAACTCATATTGAAACTCTCGGGTACAATTTATCTCCATTACTGGTTTTTATTTCCTTAACGGTTAGATATAGTTTATTCATTTGAAATGACATATTATTGGTGTTGTGCTTTGTCCTGAATTCAATGTCATCAATTCATAGTTGCTAATGAACTATGTAGCACCGACACTTCTAATGGAAGGCGTGTCCAGTGTTCGACACGTGTCAGTGCCGGTCACTGACACGACACTGACACATGTGATTACGTTTAATTCATTCATTTTTTCAAATTTTTACTGGTGTCAACATGCATGTGTCAGTGTCGTGTCCTGTGTCAGTGCATCATAGCTAATGAATGGTAAATTGATGCATACGAGACACTTTTATGCTCTTAATGTGGGTTATATGGATTTGCATGTGAAGATTTACTCTTCCTCTCTTTTTGCTATGCCTGATTCTTATATTTCATTGATTCGTTCGACTCTTTTGTGTAGCATCTGGGACTGGAAAGAAGGTAGAAATGAAGTAAACTTCTCAGACACACGTACTTTAGCTTCTGAAAGTTGGAATTTGGATCATGTGAGTTCTTTCCTTCCTATTTGATGGAATATGCTTATTTGTTTGAACCTGAAAGGTGTTATACTTCGTACATGAAAAATATAGTTTCTATAAAAGGCCAACCTCCACTACAGAGTTCAAAGAAGGAACCGATCCATTGTAGTTCTATTGTAATCGGCCTTACTTAAGCTAATTCCACAACTTGAAATCATTGCTTCTACTTGTTGCGCCAATGCTTTCTTCGAAAATTAAAGTTTTTGCCTCAAATATAAAAATGTAATGTGATGCGTAGGCATCTTATGCAGATGATATATCATTTGCTTGTCATGAGACAGAACGGAAGAAAGAATGTAGGGGGGCTGTAAGAATTTTAGCTCTCTTTAAATCTGGTCCTTTTGGAGCTTTCCTTCCAGGAGAGCCTTTGCTTTGTGTGCTTTTGAGCCATGCTAAATTACATATACTACTTCATATTGAAGTGCGTGGAGTTGGATTGACAACCAAGCTTTGACGAAAATTCCAGGAGAGGCTAGAGCTTGTATTTATAAACTATGTATTCTCTTTAAATTCATAATGTGGTCATAAATGAGTGAATATGCTCTGAATTTTATGAATTGGGAAATACATCCTGAGATAATAACGCGGTACCGAAAATAGTCACTTTGTTGACTTCTATTGTTTTTTTTGTTGACTTCCATTGTTAGAGGCTATGTCTTGACACATTAACTGAACATGTGGTCTTCCACTTGAATCTCACTTCAATGTCACATCATCAAAAACTTATGTGACACGTTAAATTTTGCATTTCATGCCCATTTCAGAGCTGCCACTCTTGAGATCCGAAGACTTTATTTAAATTTTACCTCATAAACCTTATACAATCCAGTTCCTGGTGATATGGCGTTGATGTAAGATCCACGTAGGGGGTTACATGTTCATTTAATGTGCCACATCATAGGTTCCAACATCAGTGTTAACAGATGGATTATTTTAACTGATGTGTTACAATTTAAGTGATGTATTTGTCAATTTGCTAAATTTGGAGACTATTTTGATCGACACTTGCAATTTTGAGGATCAATTTGGCTACTTATTCAGCCATAAATACATGGCATTGGTTGAACAAGCTGGGTAGATGATCTTCCTTATCTGATTGCAATTACCTTGTGGAGCAAAAGCTTGTATACTGCTCTATTGGGCAAATATTTTGTCACTACAAGCCTTAGTCAACAAACTGATCTTTACTTTATATTGCAGGTTGACTACTTCGTTGATTGCCACTACTCAAGAGAAGCTGAAAAATTATGGTTGATCGGTGGCACAAATGCGGGTACTTTGGGTTTCTTTCCTGTAAATTACAGTGAAACGACAACAATTGGAGGTGCAGAAGCAATTCTCGAAGGTGGCCATACTGATGTTGTTAGAAGTGTTCTACCTATGTCCAGAGTCCATAGTTCAGGCATTTTTGGATGGACAGGCGGGGAAGATGGTAGGCTATGTTGTTGGCTGTCTGATGATGATTCCCCTCAAAAAAACCAATCTTGGATTTCAAGTTCATTGGTTATGAAACCAGAAAGAACTTGCAAGAAAAATCGCCATCACCCCTACTAATACTAGTAGTCCTATCTCCTATGCTGCTTAACTAAACAGTTTGATGCCAAAGGTTTTTTTTTTTTTGGGTCATTTAGTTAGTTTTTTTTATTAAACTTGGGTTACGATGTGATGGTTTTTGGGTTAAAATTTTTACTTTTATGTTTATTGCGTGTAATATTTGTATTGGGGCGTTTTGCATAAGCCCCTTTTATATTTTAAAAAAGAAATACATATCATTTGATTCATTATGTATCAGTAGCGTCAAGGTGACACTATCGTGTTTGTCTTTCCGCTTTATTGTTGCTTAACATTATGTTTATTTTATCGTATTTGGTTATAATTTTTTTAGAATATATAATAATCAAATAAAAATTTAACTTATATTGTTCCTATTATAATGGAATTGTCCATATTTTATCGTAGTTGGTTAAGTAATTAAATTCATTTATTCAATTGTATCAAAACAAATTTGTTTATTCTATTATAAAGAGCGGGTCCTTTGGTCATGTTTTTTCTAATAAGCTAAACATGAAAGTCTTATACCTTTAAAAAGACCACGATAGTCTTCTTGTAAAGAAGAGAAATTATTTATAAATAATTTCCTCAAAAAAAGATAACTTATAAATAATTAGGAAAATGCTAATGTGCATGACGCCATGACCCAACCCTCATGCAAATCACACGAATGACCTAACCACTATTAAATTCTAGTTTGATCTAATCGTAACTGTTCTCTTGCATGCCACCCTTTTGACCCACTCCTGAACTCACTTCCTCCTTTACGCAGTGACTGGTTTTGATACCTATAACTTTGTTGGGCAGTGACTGGTTCTGTCGGTCTTTTACACCTCATCCTCAGGCTAGTGGTTAAGTGTTGATACACAGGGGTTATAGGCAGAGGTGGTCGTGGCTTTGTGATGGTTGTTCTAAAACGAGAACCATGATGGTGAAGACAAAGACAACAAATGTAAAAACGACGAGAGACAACAACGGAGATAACGGTGACGATAGGAAACAACAACAACAATAGGCAACAATGACAAGAGGCGACAATGGCGACATCGACAGGAGAGTAAACAATGTCAAGAGTCGATTATGGTAGTCATAAACTACAAATGTAGATGACGGTTGCAACATATAGAATTAGCGAGATGTTGGTGGCGGCAACAACCAATAACCACAATGCTCGATGGCAGGTTTCCATTTTTGAAAAGGTGGGAGGTTTCCATACTTTCTCTTTCATTTTATTTTTGTTACAATATTAATGATTACATATAGTTTCATATTAAGTAAAAGAATCAATCTAAACTTTGAGGAAGGTAAGAAATCTGTTTTGTAGGTTTTTGAAATCGAGGTAAGAAATTACGAGTTGAAGAAAGATAGCCAAAACACTACCACCCCAAAACAACTCACCATAACTCAATGACTATTGTTCTCTATAACTTGACTTGTAACCTTTTTGAAACTAATTTCTATTTATGAAGCATGTTTTGATGAATAACTAGTTGCCCCGTTTGTGCCATAAAATGAAAATATTTTTTGGTCTCGATTCTTTGTATGAAACTGATCAACTATGGGTATCTTTTAGAGAATGAATAGAGCAATCGAGCATAGAAAAGAAAAGAATTCATCTTGAGCTGAAAAAGAAAAAATATAAAAATAGCTGAGAAAAAAAAAATTAAAGGCCATAAAAGGCAACCAATCGAAGTATTGAAGCGACTCTCACAAAATCATTCTTCCCAAAAAGTTGGTTGATGCCCAATACCTAGAAGAAGAAAAAAAATGATTTCTAGAAACAAGGTTAGGAGTAGGTAGGGGACATTTGTTAAAGCTTGAAAGTCATATTATCTTATTTTCTAATAAACTCAACAAGAAAGTGTTATACTTCAAAAAAAAAAAAAACAAGAAAGTGTTATAAAGGAGATAAATGATCTCCATAGTTGGATACCTTCTAAGATAATTTTTTTAATAGTTTGTAATTTAAAAATTGGAATTGTTATAAAATTCTAAACATTGCACATAAGATATTTAAATTTCATACACAGCTAACTGCTTGCAACTTCTATCAAATTCATGATTGCTCCAAACGTTTTAAATCAACATTCAACCTCATGAAGAAAAGAAAAAAAACAGATAATTTCTAGCAAACGTCTAAATTACTAGAACATGAATTCAAGTTAAGACCCCCCAAACGTTTCATCTACTATTGTTAAAGGAGCATCCCAAATATACCAAGGTTGGGTGCTCTTCTTACTGCAGGGAAAGAAAAAGAAAAGAAACTGTTTATCATTGGAAGGTATTAGAAATTGATGCAATGACAGAATCCTTCCTCAAATAATATATAAGAGCACCAACATTTTTGAGACCATAGATAAATAGAAGAAAAATACTTCAAAGCTAAAATCCAAGGAAACGTATGAAACACGGGCAGTGAAGTCTGCTGCTGGTACGCATAAAGACAAGCACAAATGCCTCTAAAAGTAGAGCAAAGCAGCAAACTGGCCCATTGGAAGTAGTTCACACTTCATATCATTTGCTTGGATCAACCTCTACCTCGCCCAGCACCTACAAAAAGAAGAAAAGGTATTTGATTACTATACATTCTTCAACTCCATGCTATCATTTTAAAAATTAAAATACCCTATGTAACTTTTATGCATTTTTCGAACAAAAAAATTTAACATCAGAACCGTCAAATTACATAATTGGTAAGGCGTTCTTTCAACAATAATAACCTTTTATGCGGAATAACTTTCTAGTTTATCAAGAGCAAATCTGGTCTAGATGAAAATAAAAGATCATTCCAGGAAACTCTTTGAACTCTGACATAGTGAATTAATTTGAGGTATTAGAGTATACGATAAATATCTTATAATATCTAAATTCTCAAAGTATCTTAAATTATTTCTTACTTACAATTAGCTTCTGTATTTTTTATATATATTTTGTAATTTGCTTCTTTATTTGATTAGAATTATAAATCTAGCACAACAACTAAAGGTTAATACTTAGTCTTTTGTATCATAATAACAAAAAGATTGAAGAAAACACACATAGAGGTGGTAAAACATACGATGAGTGCATTTATGATTTACCTCTGCTTCCTCCAGGCTTTCCACCTTGGCTAGCCCTGCCTCGGCCTCCGGCTCCTCTAGCACCACCATCATCAAAACCACGCCCAGTGCCTTTTGTTTGGCGTCCACCAGCACCGGCAGCATCCTCCCTACCTCTACCCCTACCACGTCCCACACCAGGTGGCTTGCGATCTGAAAAGGGTGACATTGATCAGATAACTTTATTTTTTTATATAACTGGAAGGCTGCATAAATGGCATTTCAAATTGTGTGGGAATATAAATTTAACATTTGCTCATGAGTCATCTATAAAAAAAAAAAAAAATATGTGCCCTGAGTCAGAATCAATCAGAAGAAAATTATATATGCATCTTTATTATAACGAGCACACCAATATTCCTTCCCCCCTTATAAGTTATAAACCACCAATTACATATATGTCAAGATAAAGACCAAGTGCTACATCCAACAGAGGAAGTTTGTTGTGTTTGTTATTAGGCATCCAAAACACTAAAGAGATGTAGTTTTAGTGGATCTGACACCATATTTCAATCCAAAATCTCAAGGCATCAGATTCACAGGTTCTTCTACTTATATATTCTACTCAGCTTGCCCATTCCTAGTCAATTTAGGATTTATGACACACACACATATGACATACTTGAACTCTCAGAATAAACTAGATATCAAAATAATACTTCATACCTGTACGGCTCTTTTCTTCCTGAACTTTGTCAATAACCTAAATCAAAAGCAATAAAGCAAAATTAGTTGACAAAACAATGTATAAGTCAGACATCATTTAACAAATTATCTGATTCACTAAAAGGGTAGCCCAATGCAGTAGTTCCAGACAAAAGTATGAGCACAGCCTTAAGGCTTAAACCTTCAAGCACAAGGTTTTTCCCAACTAAATCCATGACCAAAAGATCACAAGGTAAGGTTCACCTTCTTAACAGCCTATTCGCTAATGGTTTTCTTAAATAACATTAAAGGGAGTGCACTGTCATTGTAAACTAACTTTACACATGCATCTAATAAGAATCCACTATTCCAATATATTAATCTACTCTTACAAGTTGCAACCAAATCTTAAAACTAATGATATGAAGTAGCAAACGATAAATTCTCATTAGATGTCATGTCAGTGTAAAGCTTATCTACGCTGATAGCACATGACCCTTGATCTCTTTATAAATAACTAATCACCACCATTACATACCTCATCAGGAACACGAAGGTACTTGATCGTATTTCCCCGTATGTAGCATTCAGGCATCCGCCAAAATCTATCTCCATCCTACATTACCAATTTCAATCAAAACTCATAAACCAACCTTTCAACAATAACAAATTAAAAAGAAAACAAACAAGAAAACTTAAAAAGAACATTACTTTAGAGGTACAAATAACTTCTCGGAGATGAATGTTCATCCATGTATCACAATTAACCAAATGCCCATTATATGTCTCTCCATTTTTCAGCTCCACCAACTGTTACAACAAGTTCAAAAAACATTATTTAACAACAATGAAAAATCAAAAGTTTATTATTATAAATCAAACAAAAAAAAATCACAAAGTAAAATTAAGAAAAGGTTTTTGTTACTTACCATAGGGTGACCTTGTGCGGTCTTAAGAAGAGAAAGAGGAAGCTGCAAAAAAAAAAAAAAAACGAGGGTAAGGAAAATTGACATGATTGCAAACATAACAATAAACCTAGTGCTTCAATTTTGTTAAAGAGAATTTTATGATCCGAGAGAATTTGAATGCGGGTAGGTTTAGGAGAAAAAGGAAGAGAGAATAGGAAGATCTAATACGCGTTTGAAAGGAAAAGTAGTTACCATGTTGATGAGCTTGAAGTGCCGTCGATGAAGGTGTGCGATTCAAAAGAGCAGAGTGTGAGGAGGGAAAGAAGGGAACCCTCACTTTGTGATTGATTTGATTTGAATGATTTCTTCATTCTTCTTTATTCCCCTCTATTTATATGGAAACCTAATTATTTTTGTTTTTGGACAGAAAAAAATTATATGATTTATATTTATTTTTTTAATGTCTGGGGTTTGAATCCACGACCTTTGCATATATTATGCACTGTCCTTACTAGCTAACTGAGTTAACCTCACGATGACATATGATTTATATTTATGTTTATTGATTTTTGAGGGAAGGCTTTTCATATTTATGTTTATTGATAACAGTTGTAAAATAATACACTTTATTTGCATTTATTTATGTCGATGAAGACACATTTATTCTAAATAATTGACGACGGTAAGTGGCTAATGAGTTTCAATTATTCCTTAAAAAAAATTGGTTTCGATTAAGTTTGTATTTTTAAATCGAACTAGTTTTTTTTTTAAGGAAGGAAAATGAGTTCTAAGGGTAAGTTGAACAATTTTTAATCATGTTTTACCTAATTTTTGTTCAACTCTCCTCTTTCTTTATATTGACATAAACTGTGAGTTGCGACTAGCGTTTTTCTTTAAAAAAAATAAAAGAATTGTGACTAGTGTGTAGGCATTTAAAATTTATGACAAAATTGCGTCCTTTCATATTTTTATTTTTAACAAATTTGAATTAAAATTAGTTTATATTGAATTTGTTAGGATTGATTTTAAGGATTTTTGTCTAAAAATATTGATTTAAGAATTAGATTAGATTTGGTTTAGGATTAACTATACTAAGATCAAATATAAAACTAAATTAAATTATTTGATTCGATAAAGAACTATAAAATTGTAAATAAAGTATTTCAAATGAATGGTAAAATTGGAAGAAGAAAAAAAAACTACACAAAATATTGACATCGACTATTATGTAATGTATAGGTACGACTGTGTAGATTTGCATGCTGTTTTAAATATGAAAAATTTCTTATTCAAAGATATGAAAATAATTTGTGTATTGATAAAAAAAATGAAAATTATTTGTGTAAGTCTTTTTTTATGAGGAGGAACAAAAAATGAGCAAAGAAAACAAGAAAATCTATTGTGAACTAAACCAGAAGCATATGTCAACCGCTCATGGGAAATCTCAGTTTGAATGAGTAATCTGAATGAGCTTCATTTCCGGCTAATCAAACCACAACAGCAGCATGCATAGTGGTGGAACTATTTCGAAGTACCTGCTTTGAGCATTACTATAGATATTAGAAGATGGTCAGTTTAGCTTTAAGATTTAATTCAAATTCATATACTTGAATATGAAATAAACTATATGACTATACAACTGGAAATGTTTGTGAATAACAGAAAAATTAGTTATAGTAAACTTATACGTAGTAGATTACTTATTGTTATAACGGATAGATTAGTGGATTAAATTTAAGTTTCAACCAGTTTT
>Ga0315914_1005766_pt1 | contig 17876 bp, 7 predicted proteins | sample MpolenodulesMG_FD_203920 | JGI IMG/M metagenome (GOLD analysis project Ga0315914, IMG submission 203920) | Medicago polymorpha root nodule microbial communities from Los Angeles, California, United States - elongated nodules | ecosystem: Host-associated > Plants > Roots > Nodule | place: USA...
GATTAGGACACTATTCTTTTTAATAAAATATAAGTTTGTATAATTTTTTTTTCTCTTTTGACTCTAATTTTGGGCTTGTTTGTTACATATTTAAAAAAAAAATTCTAGTTTTAAAAATATATTTTTTGAAAATTTACTTAAAAATATTATAAGTTAATTCAATAAACTCATTTGATATACTTTAAAAAAGAGATTTCGACATTCACTAACCTAAATATTCATTTTTTGAGATTTTACATAGTAAAAATATCATTTTTCAAAAATTATATCTTTCAAAATTGATTTTTTTGAAAAGCTATTTGAAATAGCTATTTTTTAGAGAATTTTTCAAAATTTTAGTATAAAAAAAATTATAACAAAATGATTAAATAGTTAGAATGACATTTTAAGATAAATTATTCAAACTGATTTTTCATTTGTAGCTTTCCTTAAAAATTTCTTACTTAAAAAAATTATAACAAAAACATATTTACACCTAACTATAATAAAAAACTAAGCCTATAAAGAAAACTATAACAAACAGACATTTGACGATGAATATTTCTTTGTCTAGGCAGTATATATTTAGAGATAAATATGTTTTTGGTCACAATAAATATATCAACTTTTCGTTTTAGTCCCTTTAAAATTTTTCTTTAGCTTTTATTTCTCTAAAAATTTCATCTTCGCTTCTGGTCCCTTCTTTAAAGTAAACTCACATGTAAATTACATATTTTTGAATAAAAATTCATAATATTATAAGAATCACTCCAAAAAAAATTAGAATTTTTTAACAAAATATGAATTTAATATGAATTTATATATTTTTTATGGTCAAAAATTCATATTTAATTGATGTTTTGTTAAAAAATTCTATTTTTTTAGGAAAGATTTTTACAATATTTTACACATATCTGCACAATTTTATTAAAAAGAAATACTAAAATTAACTTAAAAATAGGGACAAAAAGTAGTGATTGAAAATTTTATAGGGACTAAATGTTGAAGAAAAAATTTAGAGGGACTAAAATGAAAAGTTGGTATATTTATAGGGACTAAAAACATATTTAACCCTATATTTTATCTTGTGACCGTACAAAACATTTTTTTTTTTGGTTGATAACTGTACAAACATCTAACTAGGAATGTGATGGACTTATTTTAGTAGAGATTTTAATTTTAATTTTGTTTTTTTAGTTGTAAGATACACAACAAAACTATTTGGTTATAATAATCTTCATCATTTACTTATTATTATTTATGATAGACAAATCTTCCAGACACGTTGATATTGAATTTTTACAAATATAAGTACGGCAAGATTCAGTTCAAACTAAACTTCTTATTAGCACATAAACAATAAGCTCTGACTTTGTCTTCCCTATGTAAAACGTGGATGATCTATGTAACACCTCAAATTTTATTTATTTAATTTAATAAAATTAAATTAGAAGTGTCTTAATTATTATTACGATGATGAGGCATTTTACAAGTAATAGACCATTGTTGAGAAATAATTAATAAATATTAGAGGTGGAAAGTGAGAAATAGAAGTAATAAAATAAGTGGACGAGAAGGGGGAAAATAATAATAATAATAATAATAATAATTATTATTATTATTATTATAAGTAACCTAATTTCATGGTATAAAAGGATAATAGAAAGTCAGAACAATAGAACATAGAACTTGAAAATGAGGAGAAAGGAGGAGAGGAATAGAGAATTGCCCTAGCCAAGGAAATCAAGTCTGTCGCGTCATTTTTTGAAGGTCATGGCTATTTGGTTAGCTTTGACTCACTTTTTATTTCACGACTAAACATTTAATTTTTTTAAGAAAAGGGGAAAAAAGTTCAAACTACCCCATATTGAAAAGATTTAGGGTTCGAGGGTTAGTTACATAAAGGGAAGGTATTAGCACCCTTTATGTCCGTAGTACTCTACGGGAACCTCTTGATTTTATTTAATTAATTGTGCTATAAACTTGCTTGTTTAAAAATGGAATTTAAAGTGATAAAAAGAAAAAAAAAGACCTATTTATCTACATTTTTTATTCATTTGGAAGGACTAGGTCCTTTGCCTACGTACCCGTGAGGGATCAAAACCTCGTAGTTCAAGGTAGAAATTGACGTTTGCTTGGTTGTGTATTTTTTATTAGTTTTGAAAAAGGTTTTAAAATGAAAAGCAAAGTGGCAAATAAGAATTGGTTTGTATTTTTTAATTTGAAAGAAAATAGACTTAAAGTATGATTAAATAGATTGAAATTTGATTAAGAAAGAAATAAAAAAGGGAATCACTTGATTGTAAATCAAGGTTTATTATGAAAATATTTTTGTTATTTTTTTTGAATATTAATTAAAACATAAAATAAAACTAACGTAACAAGAAAATAAAAGCACGAGGAATTTCCGTAGTGACGTTGGATCACCACGAAAACCCTTTTCTAACCTAATATTTTTTGTATTTTTTTAATATATAAAATAAAATAAAAGAAAGGGACAACCGAAGGGAAAAAAAATTACCGAAGGGACAAAATTCCGAAGTGACTTTTTCGAAGGGACAAAATTCTGATGGGACATAAAAAGAGGGAGAAGAAAAGAATAGCTCGTCAACACAAGCTAAATGAGGGAGAAGAGAGAAAAGTTCTTTGACAACTCAAGAGAACTTTTGGTGTGTGAAATTGTGAGGGATGAGGGCTCTATTTATAGATGAGGAGGTTGATGAAAATAGAAAAATGGTTTAATGGTTTTTGATGGACAATTATGATGAATTTTGAAAAAGGAATGTTAAAGTTGACATTTGACTTGAAATTTTTTTTTGGACCTTGGACATATTTTTTTTTGTGACCTATTAGACATTGACACTATCATTTTTTGGACAATTAGTAAAAACTAAAATAAAAGTGATTAAAGTAAAGAAGAAAAATGACTAATTAAAAATATAAATTAAAACTAAAATTAAAATTAAAAATAAAAGAGAATTAATAAAAGATGGAATTTTAAAAGATAAAAGTAAATAAAAAAAAATAAAGATAAAGAGAGAAGAGGGTCCGAATCGGAACAAAAATGAGGTATTTTAAAATACCTCTCTGTCGAATTTTTCACTGAAAAGTCAGAGACTATTCAGGATCAAACAATGTATGAATGTAAGACCTTATGTCAAAAATTGGGGTATGACAAAGTCAAAAGTTGCAGTTTTGGTGAATTCGAGGTAAGGGGAAAAACTTTTCATCTTTTGGGTCTTTAATTTTGAAAATGGGAGAATATGGTTCCAAAATCCCTCATTGTTGTGTCCTTGATTTCCAAATTTTAGAACTATTATGATTCCTGTGACATGGTGTTATTATCCTTGAAATCAAGGAATGTAATGATGATGAAGTATTCTGGTGAGAGATGTTGGTGTGGTTAGAATTGCGAAAAGAAGTTTAGAATTGTGAAATAAAGAGTTAAGTAATTGATTAGAGGATTTGTCATGTGAAAAGTCGTTGTAAATTAGGTAAATTGAGTGGAAATTGGTGTTCGGATGTTAGGGTAATCTTAGGTTGATGGTTAGGGACAAATTGAGTGAGTTTGGGGTCGAAAACAAAGCTTGGGAGGGCTCCCAACATTGAAATCGCAAAAAAAACTATGATTTCTGCAACCTGATACACACGCACGGTCAGGCGCTAGGCAGTGATGCACACTTTCGTGTTTATTCGATTAGTGTAGTTGTGCAATGGCAAGTGTACCATTCGTTTTCATCAAGTAATAAAGTTAGTAAGTAGAGTATCGTATCCACATGGATTGTTCTTTCGTCCGAACAATTCTAGATACTTATTTTTGTAAGTTTGATGGTATAAAAGTGAGTTGTAATTTTTATTTGTTTGTAACAGAGCGAATTTACCTGTTTTTGGTTGCAGAAAAGTAAGCAGTGGTTAGGATTCTTCGAATCCCCTCTGTATATTTATTGTTGGATAATACGTAATCTAAATGTCACGGTTATTTATCTCTCGGTGACTATAGAAGTGATAATGTTGTTGGGAGGTTCCTAAATAGGTAGGACAACACCTGACCCAATGAGTTTTAGCCACTGGGTACCTAATTAGGCCTTTCCCTCTGATGACTAACTGCACCTGCTGATCGCACGGTGATCCCAAGGCAATGAAGGCCAAGGTTCCCTTAGGTCTGCCCATCTATGAATCTTAGGACACTCATAGCACACTCTCTCTAAGCTTACTTAGTAGTTCTACAAACTGACAGCCCTAATCTACGTCTATAGCTTATTAAGGGTTTCAAGAGAATGGTCTTACTAGGGTATAGTTTTAAGTCAGACAGTTAGGTGTTTGTTTCCCTAATTACCAACCAGTTAATTCCTAGCTTCTGTAATGCACCACACGACCCAATGGGTTCTAGCCACTGGGTACCTATGTCTAGGGTCAACAATTCCTATGGTATTTTGGCTAATTAATAATTACTTACTTCCTAGACAGATAGTTAACGGTAAAAAGATATAAATATCAAGATATAAGCATCCAGTTAGTGAAAACAATATTAGTGGAGAAATAAAACCTAAGTACCTAATCTAGGGTTGCACCTCTCATTGAAATAAAACTACCTCCTAATTAAACTCTATAGTGGAGAAAAGCATAAATAAAATAAATAAACGACAAATTAAATAAAATAAATATCCAACAAAAATATACAGAGGTTCATCTTAGAACGCTAACCTAAAAAGATTTAGTTACATATGGTAACTAATAACAAATCACTAAAGATAAAAACATACCCTAGAAAATCAAGGAGAAGATAGAAACGCTCCTTAAGCTCCAAAGTCGCCTTCCTCTTGAACTACTCCAGTTCCGAACGAGAAAGACAAATGTGCGGGCTTTACCCAAAATAATAACAGGGAAAAGACAAATGTGCCCCGAGTTTTCAGCCGCTCGAGGCACATTGTTAGTGTGCCTAGCGCGTCAGAGTGTGGCAAAAGCCATGCCCCACAGTGCCCTAGTCGCATGAATGCCTACTCCATGTGTTAGGCGCCTATTTCATGTGCTAGGCGCATGCCTTGTCTTTCCTGGGCCCAAATTCTCCAATTTTATGTCGTTTTAAGTCTTCATCTTCATATAACTTGTCTCAGGACTTGGGAACATAATTCCTCCCATTTGTAAGTCTTCCGAGGCCTCTTGAATCTTCATTCTTTGTTTCTTGAATCTTCACAATTCTTCGGATGTTCTTGATTTGCCGATTTGCATTATTTCTTCGAGAATTACTTCAAAAACCCTCTCAAATTGCTATGTTTCGGGAAAACTAGAACTACAGACTCAAATATAGAAAACATTACAAAAGTCCAAAAATCATAGGCAATCGTTCTAATACTCCTCCATTTTGCTGCTATTTCCCACTAAAATAAACTGAAAAACATGCTAAGAATAACATAAGATGACCTCTCATCAGGCCAGACGTCCCGTGCATAACTTTCTGCCCAAATCTCCTTTTTGTGTTGTGAGCACGAGCACAGTTGTGCCAAGGGAGGCTCACGATTGTGCCCTTTATACAACATGGTAGAACTTTATTTTCCTTCGTGTTTTAAGTTCTAAAAAAATTAAGGTCTCGCAGCAATGTACTTAGGCGAGGGGAGTGTGTTTAGGTGTTCTAAGATTAACCCTCTTAAAGTAATTGTGAGTCTAAGATATATATTAGTTTGATGAGTATAAGATGAAAATAAATGGAAGATATGGAGCGGTAGTTTATGACGATTGATAGTGTAAAAGATGAGGATAGTAGTGAGGTAAATTAGTAAGTTATATTAAAGATGTAGTTATGAAAATTGATGTTGAAAACGGCGTCGTTAAATGGTGAAAAAAATATTGATTTTGATATTGGTATTGGTGAGTTAATTGTTTATTTTGATATTGATATTGGTGAGATAACTATTGATTTTGGTGATTATATTGGTGAGATAACTATTGATTGGTGTTGATATTGGTGAGACAAATATTACTTATGGCGTTGATTATTTGGTGATGATTTTGTTGTTATATGGTGTTAGTGAGTTTTCCTCATGCATCATTAAATGTGATTTATATATAACCAGTCAAAGCAAGTACAAACATTAGATATTTTTTACACATAATGTATAACTTACAAAATAAATGAGATGATGACAAAGTGTAGCATCAAAGACATGACCTAGAAGCCTTCAACTTTCCCACCATGTTTCTTCCTTATTTTTCTCATCTAAGTGAAGGTGAGAATAAAAAAAGAAGGGGGCTGTGGGTTAAATAGTGTTAAATTTTTATGAAAAATCTTTTGTTAAGTGTTTCTACAAAACAAAGCAGTTAAGATAATCAAAGATTCAAAGAGAGCAAGAAAGACAACACAATCAATTATACTGGTTCACCCCCACAATTCAAGGCTAGTCCAGTCCTCTTGCACTTCCAAGAGATTTTTCATTATAATCACACAAGACTACAACTGCTCAAACACACAAGTTTGATACTTCCTTGCCTCACACAAAAGGACTTATACAATTAGAGTTTAACAAATAAATGAGATCGTGTTTACACTTTGTTAACAGAGAGTGGTAAAAAAACTTAAAGTTCAAGTAACCTCTGAAACTAAGAAATTATAAGATATAAAGTTTGTAATAATTTTTTAAGTGTTCGTGCGCTTTTGAAATTGATAAAGTTTTCACACTTGTAAAATATGCGAAGTCTCTTGAGTTCTTTAAACTGCTCAGGTTCTTATAGAAGGGAGAAATGAGAGAGTCGTTGTTCGAAGAGTGCCAACACATCTAATGGATAATGTCATCAAATAGTACTAAAGGGGTCCTTTGCTTCTTTGTGAATGATCTGTTACATTCTCTTTGACATTGAAGGCCAGTGTTTGTTTCTACACGTGATTATAAGATGACAAACAGTACGATCAAAACTTGAAAGAGATGTTCCTTCCGAAGAATACAAAACTGGTTAAAGTCTCCCATATTGCTAACGTGTCCTTCAAAACTTGCTTCCTTCAGAATCTAGTTCCATCAGAACTTGTTCTCATAATATCCTTCAAGGCTTGATGCATCTTCTGATCAGAGCTTTGACATTTCGTTTACCTTTCTTTAGAATATCGTTTAAGTCTTCATAAAGTCTCTCGAGTATCAAAATGATTTTCGTTGCATCCAGAGTATGATACATCTAAACCAAAAATGCACTTTGAATTCAAAATTTAATTATATGGTCATGCACACTTGAACATACATTAGAGTACCAATTGTTCTTTCATACATTGTTATCATCAAAACCCATTTGGATTCAACACTAAGCTTTCTCTCTCTCTCTCTCTCTATCTATCTCTCTCTCTCTATATATATATATATGTATATATGTATATCTTTACCTATCTCTTTCTTTATAAACTTTCTAAAAGAATGAATAAGAATAAATGAGGGTGTAAACCTCTATCTATATATTATGAAAAAACATCAGCATTTTTGGGTGAATGCATGGTTTGTTGGGTGAACTTATGTTTCTTCACCAATTATTTGATGTCAGTTCAAATACGTAAAAATTAGATCACCATTTCTCGCTAGGCAGTCTATATCTTTGTTGAGCAATTTTATCCTGTATCGGATCTTGGGTCTTTAACTTGTATTGTTGGGCGAGTGGCTTTGCTTTATAGGCGATGTAGCTTGATATACTTCTTTTAAGCTCATTTCCTGAATCTTTCATTATCCTACTTTAATTAACTATATGATATGTTGCAAATAAAGTAAAAGTATTAGGAAACAAATGTATGCTTGACTTAATATTAGGGATTTTTCATAAGATTTATTGAAAAATTAATAAGTCACATGAATTTCATAGGTAAATTAATTTAAATTTGAAACTTATCAACATGGAAACTGGTAATTGATGCGGTGAGAAAAAGACTCCGAAATTTAAAGTAGGAATTTCCTTGGGTGAAGTGGGAAGCTAAATGTATGAGATTATTTTATGGCTCTTCTGTAAAAATGGAGGCGGAGGTTGTTAGATGGGGAAAAAATTGTGTAGAGGGATATGTTGAGGGTAAAATTTGGTGAAGGGATTTCTGATATGCACCAAATACCACAACGGGGATATTGCACAAACTTACTTCAATTTGATGGGAATGTATGTACGATCTGGTAAGGCGAGGAGTGATGTTCTTGATTGGTTTACGTAGTTTGTAAAGAAAAATAGGAATGTTGAAAATGCGTCTTTTTTGCATGATCCTTAGCTAACGAATATTCTGTTAAGAATAACATTCCCTAGGGCTGTTACTATCTCGCTCCATCTCCTGCACTCTCTTCATCTGTAGGTTCATAATTTGTATATGATGTAGTCCCAGGTTCAACTGCTATATCTTTTGAAAAAATAGGGAAATTCAATACCCTCAATTGCTCCACTCCAAACCAGTTTGCACGAATTACAGAACCAAACCCACAATGTTCAACCGAATACAATTTAAAAATAAATAAAATCATCCACATTGGTCTATCATTATCTTACTCAACACTATTGGATAATAGATCATATGTGTGTTACTCGAATTATCCCAAATTGTCTCCAAAATCAGCAGTGACAAATTTACTTTTCTGTTCTTTAGAATGTTGTAATTACAAAATTTGTGTAGGTTGGAGACTTGGCGTTTATCTTCGTCATGTTGTATGAATCTTTTTTTGATAAGGTATGTAACAACCTTTTTTCGCTAGAATTATTTTAATTATTTATATTGTGTGTTTATATGCGCTTGTGTGTGATTATTTGGCTCTGTGAGTATTTTATTCAGAATTAGTGGATTTTGGCTTAAGAAGGGAAATAGTCATTTTAATTAGAAGGTTATTTTTGGTGATTTGGTGAGAATAGTTATTTTTACTAAGTTTCTAGTTAGTTTGGGTAATTATTTAGAGACGGCAATTATTTGGCATTTTAACGATTTAAGTTAGTAGCAACTTTGGTGAATTAGTTGGTAAGAATATTGAGCCGATTAAGACAACTAGAAACATAGCCCAATTAAAAGGTGCTATATAAGCATAACTCTTGTGAGAATTATGTTAAGCTTTCATAATTTCACCAAAATATAAAAGGTAGAGAGAGAAAGTGAATCAAGAGGATAGAAGAGGAAGCTAGAGAGCTTAGGGTTGATGAGCTAGGAGCTAAAGTGAAGCCAAATTTAGGATCTTGAATTCTAGAGGTAAGGGGGATGGTTTCCTTTTTCATAATTAAGCTATAATCTCTCATTTTCAATTTTGGGTTTAAGTGCTTTTCTGTTAATTGTGGCTTTTGTGATTTTTGATTGATGAAATTCGTACTCCTAATTCAAGTGAATTTGTGGGTATGATAAACTTCATGAAATTGTTGTTTATGTGCTTAAACATCGTAGTTGTTGGTGTTGATAAGTTGTTTTGATGAATTTTTAATAAATTGAGTGTAAATCATGAATTGGTGAGTGATTGTTGTTGAAACATGTTTGAATTCACTTCATGAATGTTTGTTTATGTTTGTATTTTGCTGGGGTTTGAATTGATGTGGTTGTTTGTGAAGTTTAAATGAAAAATGAGAAAATTATGCGTGTTGGTGAAAAATGAACATAATGATGAATTTTATTAAAATTGATGTTATGATTTCATGTTTGTTGTTGTTTTGATTGTCTTTTGATGTATATAAACTAGTGTACAAGTTTTGGGGACGAATTTGGGTCAAAGGGGATCAAAAAGAGGGATTTTGGGTGAAAATTTGATGAGTTCCCAGGAGGGAACAACCAAGAACAGGGTTGTTGTTCTGGTGTAACTTGCTAGGCGAGCTGTAGCTCGCTGTGGTGAGTTGCCCAGTACAGAACCCCATGTTTTGGGTGTTCTGGGCACTCAGGGATCAATCCAGACTATTCCAAACAAATTCTTTTGATGTATTTAGTTGTTGTCAAGCTTTCTAAACCTTTAGAAATATCAAATGAATTGGATTGAACTTCATTTTGTGAATCGAAGCAATACCTTTTGAAAAATGTTCAAGAACGCGTATTTCGACAAAACTCGTTTTTCTCAAAGGAAAAGGGTAGGGTTAGGGTTTTTACCGTAACCTTGATTTATAAAATTGTTTTGGATGGTAATCATGAGCTTTAACTTGGTTTTGCTTTGAAAGTGGAATTCTTTTGGAAAATGGTAAAACGATACGAACTTTGTGAAATTTTTGAATCAATTGAAATTGGCCTATGATGCCTACATGCATAAGCTACTGTGATATTATCTGAGCAGTGTATATGCTTGGTTGAGGTGTTTGAACATGTTTACCTTGTTTTTGTTGAATTACTTAGAAAACGTAGAAAGTTGTGGAAATAGACGAACTTGTAAAAGTGTGGTTTCTTGACTAGATAACTTGCAATTGGCTTTATGTTCACGAGGATTTGAATTGGCCTATAATGCCTACATGCATAAGCTACTGTGATCTTATCTGAGTAGTGTATATGCTTGGTTGAGGTGTTTGAACATGTTTACCTTGTTTTTGTTGAATTACTTAGAAAATGTAGAAAGTCGTGGAAATAGACGAACTTTGTAAAAGTGTAGTTTCTTGACCGGATAACTTGCAATTGGCTTTATGTTCATGAGGATATGATAGAATAAAAATGAATCAATGATAATTGGGTGTTTATTTTGATGAATGTCGTTATGTGGTTAGTTGTTCGTATTTTGTGAAAGATGTGATTTTGGAACTTCCTGTTCTCTAAGTTTATTGTTGTTGATGATGATTATGATGATGATGATTTATATTGATGAATTCTAACATGCAATTGGAGACGACTTTGATGGTGTATGCATGTGTTGAAAAATGTTGATGTTGATTGTTGATGATTTGTTGTGTGAACGTATGCATTGTCGAGTCATATGTTCATGCATTCATAAGTCGGATATTTATATCCATATTGGTGATGACCGGATATTTATACCCATATTGGTGATGACTCAAATACTTTGTATTCATATTGGCAATGAAAATGATACAGATGTATCTTGAGGTGATGACTGATACCACATGCATATAGAGTCGTGTCTACGCGCATTGCATAACTCGACTGGTGTCATGCTTGCTTATGTGCTTGATGAATGATTGCATTAGTGAATTGTATACTTGGTAAATATGTAAAGATGTGAAAATGTAGTTGCGTATTATTATACTCGTATGCTTGATGAATATTATAGTTGTTGAGTTTCCTAAATCATTTGAAATTAATTATGTCATTTACTTTCACTTGATTATATTTTGATTATGAAATGTGAACTAACCCCCAGTGGTCGTTTGGTTGACCGCCTACCTTATTCGTATGGGTGGGTAGATGGCGTGCAAGAATAGTTTGCTTTAGCATGGTGAGTTGTTGGGGGATAGCTTTGGAGCTACCTCGTTTTGCTTTTGGAGTCTTAGAGTCGGACTTTGATTTAGGGGTGTCTGTCTGTTTATTTACATTCGTGACTTGTTGAGATTTATTCACTCAGTTTGTTGAGATGAGATTTTATATTTCGTGATGTAGCATGATTCTGTGACATGGCTACTTTAGATATGTTTATTTAGTTGTCGATGTAATGATATTATTATTCTGCTGTGATGTTTTAGAAATTTTTATGCATGTTGAACTTATAGTAGAAGTAGCATCTAAATCCTTGTATGATTTGTATTATTTGCGTAATTTATCGCTTTAAGGGTTTAGGGTGTTACAAGGTAAGTCTAGGTTCAGCTTTCATCTGGGTTGCAACTTCAACTCATTCTCCAGCGAGCGCATCTTCATGGATTAGGGTTTTCATTTATCCAATTGTTGTAGTAGGGTAATCCAACACTAGGCCACGATAAACTTTAAGATCTAAATCCAAGAACTTAATCAAACCTGAGTTTCTTAGTTCTTCCTCCAGATAATATCCATAATTTCCTATCTTTTCTAGGTCAAATTGATGTTCAACTTCCACATGAATATTTTCAAAAGAATTGTAGTTGAGGGGAAACATTTTGGTTTGATTAAACACAAAAACCTTAGGCTTTCAGAAAATCTGTAAAAAAATTTAAAGGATGTATTGGAAAGGAGGTCACAATTGGCCTTATGGACAAAGTGGGATTTTTATAGGAGGTAACAATTAAGTCTCTGTTGAGAGGAGTCGATTAATATTGTCTTGACCATGTGAGAATATGTGACGATTAAATCCCCCAGTTGGTAAGGGAAGGATTTCCCAATCGCTACGAGTAGCACTTGGGTGACATTGGGGTGCCAATGTCACATGACATTGGCCAACCATAATATCACAAATGACTTCTCTCTCTCTCTCTCTCCTCTTACTCTCTCTTCTTTTGACCTTCCATCCTCCCTTTCTTCAAAAAGAAGAGAACTCCCCTCATGCACCAGATGATTAACATTCCTACTAATGAATAATATTATTGGTTAAAACCCACCCCAACTTTCCAAATTCCAATTATAGCTTTCAGACTTAACTCCTATATAAACATGTCATTAGAGTGACTTCTAATCTAATCCCAACATTGCATTCCAACCATCAATCAACATTTTTATATTCTTTGATTAACAATTGTAAAAAAAAAAATCATCCATCAACACCAAACAATTGTCGTAAAAAAACAAAATCTTCATCATATACCAGAAGCCATTTTAGTGCTTATAGCTGCTTTGGTTGCGAGCAACTCGCTCAAAGACTTGTTGAGTATGAAGAGAACTTCCAAATTATTGAAGAAAGCATGTGAGGATTGAACTTCCAGTTGTTGAATGTCATGTTGGAGGAAAGTATTCACTGGCAATGTTAAATATATTACATATGCTTAAATTTTATTTATGTGTCGAAGGATGCGAGTAACGACAGACACACTATAACCTTCATTCTCGTCGGCGATGGCGAATCCAACGTTGTAACGATTACTAGATCTTGGAAGAACTATTGAGGAGCTAAGTTGTAAATAATTTTTATTTTGAGATTGAAGATATTAATGTTGTTTTTAAGTAACACCCCCCACCCCCCGTTTTAAGTGTCTTTTTAGAAAATTAACACCAAATCAGGTATGTGTATTTTTGCAAATTCTCTTTCTATTATACCCTCATTTTAATCCATCAATAAATTCCTATTTTTTTGCACAAACTTTATCTTTTCAATAAATTTAATATGTTATATTTCAAAAAACATAATCGGCCATGTAATAATAATAAAAAGATTTGATTGAATATACTTGAATTTTCCTTCAAAATAAAAAAAGTAGGAATATACATGAATATAAAGCCGAAAAAGAAATAGAAAAAGGTATTTGATTGATGGGAGAAAGAAAATGTATTGACTTTGATGACATGGGTTGTTGAAAAAATAAATCCTTCTGATTGGCTAAGAGCAAGGACGGATTTAAATCCGTTTACAAGTAACGACATGGTACAAGTTCCCAATAAGTATTGGGTCGGTGTTGCTTCTATAGAAAGATTAAAAATACTAACTTTATCATCGATCGAAAAATAAATTTCACAAATATTAACTTTGATAATTTAACAAATAATTTTGCATCTTAAAAAAGTAGAAAAAATTAATTTAAATAAAAAAAAATATTTTTTATAATATTATCATTTATTATTTAGAAAAAACCCTCTTTTCACCTCGGGACTCAAATAAGTATTGGGTCAGTGTTGCTTCTCTAGAAAGATTAAAATTACTAACTTTATTATCGATTGAAGAGGAAATTTTACAGAAAATTAACTTCGATTATTTAACAAATAATTTTGCATCTTAAAAAAGTAGAAAAGTTTAATTTAATTAAAAATATATATTTTTATAATAATTCTATTTATTAATTAAAAAAACATTTTTTGTCTTAGGACTCAAATATGTATTGCGTCGGCGCTGCTTCTTTAGAAAGATGAAAATTATTAACTTTATGATCAATCGAAAAATAAATTTTATAAAAATTGATTTCGATTATTTAACAAATAATTTTGCATCTTAAAAAAGTAGAATTTTTTTTTTAAATAAATATATATTTTATATAATATTACTATTTATTAATTAGAAAAAACCCTCTTTTCACCTCGGGACTTAAATATGTATCGGGTCAGTGCTTATTGTCTAGAAAGATTAAAAATAGGCTTAATAGCATTTTTAGCCCCCTAACTTTCCCAAAGTTGCGATTTTGACCCCCCTAAGAAAAAAAACTACAATACCGCCCCTTAAGTTTTGCACCTGTGGCAGTTTTGGCCCCCAAGGCCAATTTTGACTCGGTCTACGCTGACGTTGCACCCTAAGTGAGGTGCCACGTGTTATTTTTTATTTTATTTTTTTTGCCTTGGGGGGCCAAAACTGCTATAGTTGCAAAAGTTAGGGGGCGGTTATGTAGTTTTTTTCTTCTTAGGGGGCCAAAATTGCAACTTTGAAAAAGTTAGGGGGCTAAAACTGCTATTAAGCCTTTAAAATATTAACTTTATTGTCGATCGAAAATGAAATTTTACTTCATTAATTTTGCATCTTAAAAAAGTAGAAAAGTTTAATTTAGATAATAATATGTTTTTTTTTATAATATTACTATTTATTAATTCGAAAAAAAAACCCTATTTTTACCTTCGGACTCAAATAAGTATTGGGTTGGCACTGTATCTCTAGAAAGATGAAAAATATTAAATTTATTATTGATCGAAAAATAAATTTTATTGAAATTGACTTCAATTATTTAACAAATAATTTCACATCTTAAAAAAAGTAGAAAAATTTGATTTAACTATTTTTTTTAGAATATTACTATTTATTAATTAAAAAAACCATCTTTTCGCCTCGGGACTCAAATAAGTATTGGGTCGGTGCTGCTTCTCTACAAAGATTAACTTTATTATTGATTGAAAAAGAAATTTTATAGAAAATTGACTTCAATAATTTACCAAATAATTTTGCATCTTATAAAAGTAGAAAAATTTAATCTAAATAAAAGTTTATATTTTTTAAAATATTCCTTTTTATTAATCAAAAACAATCTCTTTTCATATCGGGACTCAAATAGGTATTGGGTCGGTGCCGACCCTCTATATATACTTGTCTAGTCTTCTCCACTGTTACCATCCACATTTCTAACTCCAAATTTGTTATATCCTTTCCTCAGTCTCCCATTCTTTTTTATATCAACCTCATCATCCTCCTATTTTTTCCCTAGATCTCTCTGTTTTTTTTTTTTTGGTTTGTAATATTGTTAGATCTCATATCTCATATGTTAAGAGAGATTGCTATTTGATTTTGACAAAAATGGACATATTTTAAATTTTTATCCCACACATGTCATCGCCTATAGATTTTGAATCCCATATACTTGAGTTTTCTTTGATCTAAAGGGGTTTTATATATTGTCCTTTTTGGACAAGTTTTTAACAAAAATAAAAAAAACAAGGGTTTTCCTTTAATTTTGTTTTGTTTTGTTTTTCGAGGAAAGGGTTTCACCTGGGTAGATTCTCTCCTTTGTTCCCTCTTTTTAGTTTATCTTTAGACAAATTTCAAGAGAAATTGTCCTCTTTTCTCTGTGTATATTGTAGCTTTTTTTGTTCTTCTCTCTCATCATGACATAACACTTTTTTTTTGGATGTGATTGGCAGCAAGGAACCATAGTTGCATGGACAGATAGTCAGTCGTTATTTGCAGATGTAGCATCATCAAGATTCACATATGAAAGTGCAAATGGTTTGTTTGGATTTTGATCTGATCGATGCAAATCTAAGTTCTCCATAGGTCTTTTGAACTGAGAATCTTGATGATGCTGCATCAGCCATAAACGACTTTTAAATTGTTTGGATTAGATTATAACTAACCTTAATCAGATTCAGATATTATATACTGTCATAGATCTACCCAATATGTCAGGTGGGTTTTATTTTTTATTTTTTTGTGCTAAATTTTTATTATATTTTTATGCTCTTTTATTTCTGAATTTGTAATTTTCTTGTGCCAATTTTTTTTTAATTAATGGAATTATGTGCTTGTGCTGTTTCTTTTTCTTTGTACTTTTGTTTTTTGGTAATACTATTATTATTATTATTTTTGTTATTATTATTTCAATATTAATTACCGTGTATTAATTAGGTTTTCAATTCTAGGTTATAAAGAAATCAAGAAATAGGCTGAGGCGAAGGAGTAGCAGCAATTCTAGGGTATTGCTGACTTCATAGTCTTTCTTTTGCTGACTTCATAGATCTATTTATGTATATTTATTTTCAACAGAAAATGCTGGGATTTAAATGGTGTCTATTTCTGAAAAAAGATGCTGAAAATGATATATATGACTTTATCTAAATCTGGGGGAAATTATGTACCGTATAGAAAGAGAGGAAACTAAAATAGGTATTCTATATTTATTATGATACTCATCGAGTCTAAATTCACTAAATAGTTTGGACATGCTGCTATTATTATGGTAACTTTTACTTTTCATGAGTATTCGGCTTTCCATGAATTTGTATTGCTAAAGCTAACTTTTTCAAATTTTACCTCATGTACAACAGATCTATAAAGAACATCATCGAAGCCTGCAATTTTGTGGTAATCCTCTTTGTAAGTATATATACTCATGCTCACGAGTTAGACAACAACCTAATTTATGTCGATTGGACAAAAACTCAATAAAAATAGATATTCAAAACTCAAATTAAATTTTCTTTTATTTTTCCTGAATTAATACCGATTTAAGTTTTTTTGAGGGGAAGGTGGAATCCTCCCTTTTTAATTGATGGGTATCTTTGTGTACTCCGTTTTCTTAATATATATGATTTGTCATTTGAAAAACTTATCGATTAAGTAATTGTTGTGGCGTTAAGGGCAAAAAGAACCCTAATTTGTAATTAATTAATGGCATTCAATCATTTCTTATCAAAGTTTTGAATGATTTTCAAAACAAGAACAGATTGTTTGATTGTTGTCACCTTCTGATTCTTATAATTCTAATTAGCCAAGTAGTTTAGCTTAATGTGGGATTTTGAGTTTATCTTCTCTAGAGACACATACTTATACTACCGTTGTTTCTAACTATAAAATTTTGTTAACTAAATCACGAAAGAAAGATGATAATAAGATATATGGTGGATCAATGTATAAGAATGGTTTAAACTTTAGCTACAACCAATAACCTCTTTGTAAGTACATATGCTCATCCTCACGATTGAGACATCAACCTAATTGATGCTGATTTGACCAAAAAAAAAGGGTAATAAAAAACTCAACTTAAGTTTTCTCTTATTTTTGCTGAATTGACACCGAATTTATTTTTTTTAGTGGGTGGTGGCATCCTCCACTTATCACCAAGATAGTTGTTTGTTTGTTTTCTGATTTTTGTTTTGGCCATGACTTGTTGATGTTAGTTGTTCTAGTCTCTCTTTTTTTTTTTTTAAACTGGCCTTTTGTTTTTATTTAGCCCTTTTTTCTTTAATTCCTATTACTTTAAAATTGATCCGTTGATTTGTCATTTAAAAACCGATTAAGTATTTGTTTCAGTGATATGTGCATAAAAACCTTAAACTTCTACTTAATGATGACTATGTCAATTGTTGTCGAACTTTTGAACGATTTTCAAAACAAGAACATGTTGTTTGATTATTGTCGCCTTATTCTTATAATTCTAATTATCCAAATAGTTTTAGTTTCGTGCAGGATTTTGTATTTATCTTCTCACAATACACAAACTTATACTACCTCCGTTTTAAAGTATAAAATTTTGTTGATCAAAGCACGGAAATTTAGAAGACAATGTCTTAATATAGTCGTATTAAGATAAACCGTATATTTCCATTTTACTAATATACAGGAGAAACTCTATAAATTAATAATGTCAGGATCGGAGAAATTTATTAATTTAGAGAGTTATTAATTTATCGATAAATTAATAATTATTAATTTAAAGAGTTTTTAAGTAATTATACAGTAGAT
>Ga0315914_1005767_pt1 | contig 17874 bp, 10 predicted proteins | sample MpolenodulesMG_FD_203920 | JGI IMG/M metagenome (GOLD analysis project Ga0315914, IMG submission 203920) | Medicago polymorpha root nodule microbial communities from Los Angeles, California, United States - elongated nodules | ecosystem: Host-associated > Plants > Roots > Nodule | place: USA...
TCGTTAGTTCTCTCTCTCTCTCTCTCTCTCTCTCTCTCTCTCTCTCTCTCTCTCTCTCTCTCTCTCTCTCTCTCTCTCTCTCTATGTACTTCGTCTTCCCCTTTCTTGTATATTTATCTCTATTTCCTCTCTTTCAGAGGGAAACAACGCCAAGAAGATGGATGAAAATGTTGTTGATAATATTTTGGCAAACAAATGATCTATAGTTGCTGTTAAAAATGACAGCAGAATTTCTAGTTGGTAAATTGGCAACTGATTCAGCTGACACTCAAAGGAAAGCAGCTTATGAACTTAGGTTACTTGCAAAATCTGCCCCGGATAATAGAAGAATTATAGCTTAGGCTGAGGAAATTTCCTTTATAGGGACACTATCAGGTTCCCATGATCAAAGAATAAAGGAACATGCATTGCAGTAACAACCTTGTTTACCCTATCTATCTTTGACAACAAGATTTTGATAATGGCAGCAAGAACAATAGAAAATATAATAGAAGTTCAAGACTCATGAAAGACAGAGGGAAGCAAAGAAGGTAAAGTTGTGGCAAGGCATCTAATACGAAATGCAAGGAGCATTCCTTCTCTTCAAAGTTTGGCTTCTCGTAGTTTTTTTTGGAGAAATACTTAGTTGTGCCCCAAATCAAAAATATATGGACACACATAAATGATGATATTTAAAAGAGAAATAATTTAGTCACATCACTTTACATTAATAATATCATTTCACTTTTAAATTTTATCATTTATGTGAGCATGCCCAAATGAATTTTATTTAGGGTTGTGGCTATTTAAGAGTTGCTCAGTTTTTTGAGAGCTAAGCTCAATGACAAAGCTGCATATTTTGTGAATGAATGGCATACAATAAAACCATATTTGCAATTTACGTCCAATAATTGCTTCTAGGATTTGTGATTACTTGAGGAAATGTCATTGGAATTATCAAAAAACCAAAATTACCATAGTAGATCAATATCAGAAACAGTGTCTAGATTATATTTATACATCTATGTTGCTTTAACCGATTCTATGGTGTACGTGATAACCAATTGATAAATTTGCAGAGCATAATCCCTGAACCTACTAAAATCTATACCTTCATTTAAAGACATCTCACAACAGAAAATGGGTGACACGAGCTTGTGAATATTTGATGGATCTCAAATAAGAGCATCCCTTAATAATGAAAGAGACCTGCAATTAATGAAATGTATCCATTGCTTGCATTCCTCTCAATTTTACAATATTAGTTACACTGAATCAACCCAATAATATAATTACAGGAAATGATAAACTCGAAGATAATGGAAGAGATTTTACAAATATATTACAACAAAAGTCTAAAACATTCTATTGTCGCAAAGGTTGAACTTCTGTTCAACCTGTCATTTTGGTAGTAAAAATTATTATAGGCGAGATCCAGCATCAACTGTGAACCATGATTCACGCAGCAGACATCTGATTTGGTTAGTGGTCTATGATTCAACTAATTCTAGCTTAATGTGAGAACCTTCTATCTTATAATCCCAGTGCCAGCTTCCACTGTCCATCATATCCTCTTCAATCGGATCTAACTGGATTGCTAAACCTGAATTAATGCAAACAGTGATTCATGTTAAATCAGAAACTTTCTATGACAGCAAAAACAAGAGACCAAGTATTACAAAAATAACTTTCTCCTAATAAACATGATAAAGCAACGGTTAAGAGACCTGGGCTTCCTGGCATGATCTTCAATTTGTATCCATCTGGAACTTCAAATACATGATTCCCCTGTATCGGTAAAATGACAATAAAAATATTTTAGTTCATATGAAATATTCATAATAATTTACTAAAACAAAAAATTTATTTTATTTATTTTTAGGTGAAATAATTAAAAGAGTGATAAACATCTTTCTTATGAGACTGCAGCTTTTCAATATTCTTATACAGGTGACTACTAGGTCGGTTTGATGGTTTAAAAACTGTAACCCAGTGAGTTTTTATGAACTAGGAGGGAATGCTTCATGTCAAAATTTAGGAAATTAAGTGTTCCGTGGCTAAAAGGTAATGGTTTTTTGGAGAAGATAATATGTTTTGGCCATCTTACTATGCATATCCATATATCAATTACTAGCAAATCTGTATGGATCAAATGACAACTCTTTTTGATAACTTGGGATTAAACAGTCAGACCCAATGGTGTGGGTGGTATTGTATTTGAGACATGCATCTAAAATTCTAAAAAGATAAAATCCGAAATAAAACTAACCTGTAAGACAACATCAGTAGCTTCAAATTCAGCATTTCCATGCAGTATGATCTGCAGTACCTCAGACCTTTTCACATCATGTTTCCAATACACGTTTCCACCATAACTCCAATCAATTCCCTTGTTCAACACCTTGACATTTTGCAATTTACACCTTCCACACCTAGCAAAGTAACAAGAAACTCACAATTTAAAATATTTTTTTCCAAAGGCTAGGATCAGGAAGCAAGATCAATGTAATACAGGATCACAACACTTCTTATTGATATAGGCAGCACAGTACCTTTGTCCATGATGCAGTATGGATTCACCACTCTCATCAATCTTCATTGAGCCCATAACATTTTCGGCTATTATGACCAGGCTTCCATTGACCTGGAATAAAGGGTCAAGTCACAAACATTAGCCCGTTACCTTATCAACTCCATGCCATAAGTTAACAAAATCTATTTGAGAAGTTGAACCTGAACATTCCGCCAAGAGATCTCTGCAACCTCTATTTGTAACTCAGAGCCCTTCGATATGGAACCACCGTAAAACTGTCACAGCAAAGAATAACAAAATAATTATGATCTTTGTTTCTATAAATGGTTGTCAACATAATTCACACTCATAAAACTGTCATGTTTTAACCAAATAGCAAAATAGCATTAATGAAAGGACTAAATCCAAATAATTATGGGAATCGGATTCTGTAAAAAAAAAAATTAACATTCAGATCATGACATACGTGTTACAACACTTTAAGGATGGAGACCAGAAACACAACCTATTTAATTATCATGCTAAATACAACATCATTAACGGGACAAATGTGCCATAATGCTCGTTTAATGTACATGTCAGGGGTACTTGTTTTGACACGTTTATAAGTAAAACTTGAAACCAAATGTTTTATAAAGACAGAACACGTTTACAAATTAAACTCAATTAAATTTTCATAATTGCAAACATGGTTGAAAACAATGAAATTATTGATAAATAACATAATATGTAATATTACTTTTTGTCTGGTGACTTCCCAAAGAGGACCAAGAGCAGGATGAAGAAGGATAAGAAATGGTGGTCCTGAATAAACGTAGTTCTCATCAGCTTCAATCTGCGACAGAGAGAAAACATGACATAAATTAACTCAATGTAGCAATAAAGATAATTATCCTTTTTTTTTCGCAAACCCAACCAAATTAATGTATACATAAAATACAATGGTGTGCATATCTATACCTCGGGAAGTTTTATATCACATGGTGAAAGAAGATCATGAGCGTTTCTTAATATATCCAATAGAGCACCATCAGGTGTCTGCATATAAATGGAAAATAGATATTTAGAATAAGAACAACCGTCACTGACACGTTCAAGATATAAATTGCAAGTTTTATCTAGGCAAATATTTGAGGAAATTAAAAATAATCCTAATAATTCAAACAACATCTAGAGTGGTTCTCCAACTTTAAACATGGTTCTAAAACACAGCAGTAGGATACTCTTTAATAACTGTTAAGTAAAGTGAGATCTAATCCAGGTATGCTGGAAAATTACTAGTGCAAACCTCAGGAAAAGAGGCTAAAAAGATGAGATATAAGAGTACAAGGACAGTACATAAAAAAGATCATATGTATCGGTGCTTAGCTATCCCAGACATAAAATAGATACTCCATACATGATTAGTAAGTCAAACCTGGCGTAAAGACTTGTCTCCATGTCTTCTTTTTTTCTTAGCAGATGAGGTAACCCTTCTCCGCTCATTATATACAATAAATGTATCTAGCTCATCTGCTCATAAAAATATAATAAGCGTTTTGTCAAGCTCACTCAGATGTGAAAGGGGAATATATATGTTTTGTCAGATGAAAAAAGCACATACCTTCTACACCATTATAGCACCTAGATGAATATGAATTGAAATAATTGTCTGCTATATTTTGCATTGTGCACTCCAGTCTGCCACCAGAGACGCTGGCAAATTAAAAAGCAAAAAAGGGATGAGTAATGTACACAGTGTGTTAACATTTCATTCACGGGAACAGAACAGTAGATAACCATTAAAGAAACTGTAATTGAAGAATCTTTGAAGTATACAGAATAATTGAAGAAACTGTAAATCTACCCTTACCAAACACCACTAAGTAATGAACAGAAAAGTAAATAACCATTAAAGAGAATGTAAGGATGGTTTATATTTCTAAGCCAGGAAAGGAAACCCATTAATTTCAGCTTGTGGTTGTCATTTATTCAAAATCAGAAACTCCTACTCAGACTGTTATTGGTGTTGTATAAAGTAGCTACTGCTGTGATTAAACATGTATCTCTACTTTGAAATTCAGAAACAAGTTTTTTCAGATAAAATATAATTTTCAGTTAATGCCAATTTAATCAATAAAACCAAGAAAGTATATATAATTACAATGAGAAATTTATAGGGAAAATGCATACCTACAGTGTCTTCCAAACTGATCTACATAATTTATTGTCTTTCTTGTATTTAACACCATTCCTGGTATACTATTCACATTCTTACTTGATCCAACAAGCTCCGCAGATGGTAAATCAACATATAAGATGTTTGTATTAGCTGGAAACTCTGCCTGCAAACTTGATTGTAGAAAATAAAGTTGATATTTGGGTTATGTAGTCAAATTAGAAAGGCTAAAATACGGAAAGAAGAAAAAGATTTCTGATATAATAAATTTAAACCTTCACCATGAAACAAACTAACACTAACCTTGAGCAAACAAAAATAAGTCCCTATTTTCAACATATAAGATTAGAAGAAATGCAAACAAAGGCTCCAGATAAGCCATTCAATCATCTTTGGAGGTTGGATTGGGTTTTTTAATCCAATTGTTAATTATCCTGATCTAGGACCCTATCTCTGGTTCATGACTACAAATGAATGTTTTACTGTTCTGTTATTATAATCTTGTCAAGAGAATGCTGTAATATCAAAATGAAAGATAGAGTAATGCATCTCTTCAGACGGTAACTATTACTTAGGATGCAGGTTTATAAGATGTATGACATTCTTGATAATAAGATACTAACACATGTTTTGGATACTGTAGTCTTAATATCGAAGGTGTTCATTTATACGTGTCTCACTATAAGGATAATATGGCTTATACATTCCAAATAATTTGAAGCAGTGCAATATATCAGAGAATTTTGAAACCAAATTTGAATGTCTAAATTTAGTTTAGCTGATAAAGGTCAAATCACATTCCACGAGATGGATGAAATATTGAAATAAAACAAGTACAGGAAAACCATGTACCTTTTTGGAAGAGATCCATTAGTAATCCCAAACTTGTCGAATTCAGTGTATTCAATGCAAGAAACGCCATATTCCCAGTTGCCATCTGGACATTTCTTCTCCATCAGTACATTAATTCCTTCTGTTGCACCTGAGACACGGTCACAGGATGCGAACCCCAGTTTCTGTTATACAGGCACAGTTAATAAGTGCAGTAAATCTTATTCAACTTGCAATTTCAGACTGTTATATTGAATAAATTTACAGATTGCATCATTCATTGTTATTAGGTTATATTGGGATATTTCATAGAGTGTAATGCAACATAGGACAAAACAAAAATGTAATGAAGTAATCAAGCCATTGGATGGAATGAAAAAATAATGTTAGTTCCATGCAGTATCCTCCAAATTGGAAGAAAGAAAAGGTTGGAAGTTGGATAGAAAGGATTGAAATTACTTCCATTATGTTATGTTATTAAACTCAATGTAATCATCAACTTGGTAAAATTAATGACTCCATGGTAGTTCCAAAAAATTTTAAAATTATAACAAGAGTACTCACTATCTTGCCAAAGCGATTTTTTGGTAAGTGTACATATTAAAATTAGTGCATATATACTAAATGAGAAGTGTTGCTTAGTGGTTTAATATGCTGCTCTCATAATTAGGTATGCAGGCTTAGTTCCTGCTGGACTACATGGAGTTTTTTAACAAAGATAGACAATTGATCCAGGGCCGTTTTGAACTGATCAACCTGGTTCTAGTTGACTTGATTAGTACTTGACCTAATTTGAAAACTTCAACTTTCACACCATTGACCAGACCAGCCATAACTCCAAGTTCCATTTTATTCTATTTTTAATAATCCAAACAGTGAAACCTAATATCATAACATTATTTTCCATTTTGCCCCACTTCATTCCATTTATTTCCTTTAATCCAAAGATAATATTAGAGTTCTTGAAGCATGAGAAAGTAATAATTAGGTATAATGCCACATGGAAATCATGCATTTAAAGGATGTATATAAGCAATATATATTATTTGTTGCTTCACCCAAATTTCATACAAAAGGAATTTTTTTTTTATCATAAAGAATTATAATTAAAGATGATAACACATGATTTATTCATTTATTATAATATGTTCTCATCCCTGTCAACTTTAAGAAGGAATTGAAAAGAACAAATTATCAATTAAAACTTCTACCTTTCCTTGACGCAAACCGATCCCTGCCAAGGCCAGGAGGGTTACATCTGTAGCTGCCACAACATTACTGCAAGGCCAACAGTATCACTGATTTGTAAAAACAAGTTTATCTAATAACTAGAAAACTAAAAAAGCAAACACTTGAGATATCAATAACGACGGACCTAACTTGGCGCACAGTTGCACCTTTTCTTCCTAGACAAAAAAACCATTTGAAGATGCCTTTGTCGTGAGCAAGTTTCCATATGACACCATGACCACCAGGCTTACTCAAGGGACTGAATGGTTTAGTGACCAACCACTGCCCATCTTCTGCACCAACAACTGGAACAAGAGGCTGCCAATTCACAAATAAGATATTTAGATATTGTCAAAATAAGATTATCCCTTCTGAAAAGCAATTGTATAGATTTATATAAAACCTGCTCAAAAAGTTGGAAAGTTGATCGACCTCTTCCAAACCATGAGAGTGTTTCGCACAGGGAAGTGATGTGTTTGTGGTTATTCTTTGCTGAACTTGTCATTATTGCAACAGGGGTGATACATTGTTTTCCATATAACTTGAAGTACAAGAATTCTCTAGCCTTGAAAGGTGAAACAGCAGAATTAGTGCTCATCACAAATTACTATTAATCTTGTCTTGTTTTTATTATCAAGTATTGAGCATATAAAGTGCGATTAAGTGATTGATAATTGCAGATCTAATACCTGAAGATCTCTTATAAGACCTTCCAACAAAGTCCTCCCACAAAACGGCAGCATTGCAGCAGGCAGGCATTCACCAGTGTTAGGATCAACTAAATCAAGTCTGTCTGCAGAGCCTCCCAAAGGATAAATTTCACCTAGGTCTGGCAAACCCTAGAAGGACAAGATCTTATTATTCCCTGTATGTATGAAGCATATGTAGCTAAATGCAAATTATGAACCAGGTAATGCAATTATAACAACCTCTATACCCCATAGAGCTGCTTGAGATGCATACTCCGTATTTTCAGAAAGGTCAAGCCCAGTCGGTGCATCGATTCCCAAAATTTGGCCTTCTTTCACTTCATGCATGTGCTGAGACCAATTTGTATTCTTCCGGTCAACCAATTGTTGGACAATAAGTTCCAGAACCATAATTTGATAACTGCATCGTATTAATTTGAGCAAACAAATGAGCAGATGTATATTGATCACTAATACCTAAACCACTTCTGCCCTTATTAGACCCAGTTCATAAAATGCAAAGTACAACTTCTCCGTGAAGTTGAAGTAATATATATTGTCTGAATGACAAAAGCTCAGATATTAAGAAGACTTCACTTTGTTCGAATGACACGTAACAGTGGGAATGGACAGGAAACTTCTTGCGCTTTAAATTCCCTTGAAAACTAACTATTCTATCTCAAATGGTGAACTCATTGACACTTCAGAACTTAAGGAGAGACAAAGCTCCTTTTTTTCCAATTCATTCAAGACAATACGAGTGTTTATTTAAAGAAGAATGAAGACCCAATTCGGTCTCTCAAAATTTTCTCGCGACCCATTTCAGACCCTGACAAAAAGTAAACCCAAATTAATCCCTTGCATTTTTTCATATTGGGGACAAATTAGTCCCTAACTAATTAAATCAGAGTGACTAATTTGACCCCTATATGAAAATGTCATGAACTAATTTAGATTTAATTTTTGTTGGGGACTAGATTAGGCCGCAAGATAACTCTGAGGGACCGAATTGGGTCTTCAATCTTCAAAGAAAAACCGTTTCTTTTCCCTCTTCCACTATCGGGATTGGTTTGTAAACCCAATTCAGGTTCCCAATTGGTTTTAAATAAAGGTCCGCAACCTCAACCTAAGCCATGACACAATAGTTTTCGATGTTGTCGCATTAGCCGCATTTGACAGAAATTCTCCGCAATATCAAGGATTGCACCACATAACTCTAACCTACTATTAAAAAACCTTGGTTCCCGAATAATTGGAGTGGAACTAAAAGAATTAAATTTTAAATAGTTATGTTATGTACTTTTATAGTTATGTTCGGTATCTTTATATCTAAACTATTTTCAGCTTATTTATTAATGTGTTTATAAACAAGGAAAGTGAAGAAACTGACCCAATTACTCCTCCAATGCAATCATAGAACCTCTCAACTTGCGCCAACGTCTGTAACAACTTATTTAACTCCCGAATTTCATGATCCTCCAAACCCATCCCAAAACCACCACCACCAGAATTTCCATTTCCATTACCATTACCAGAATCCATCTTCTCAATCATCTTCGCCAGAGCATAAAACGCACTCTTCACCGAACCAGAAGCCGTCACCGACGACGAGTCCATCGCCGGCATAGTTTCTTCCAAACACAACACATGCTCTTGCCCCGCAGCTACCAAACACTTCAACAAAAACAAATTCTCCGAATCCAACCGCAGCGTCGATAAAACCCTAGCTAGTCCAGCATTTCTGGAGGAGGAACCGAAGAAACGTCTCACTCTGTAATCAGCGTTGATAATTCGAAGCTTGTCGTTGAGAGTATCGCAGGCGGCGAGCTTGTCACGGAGGGAGGTGAGTCTGGTGATTTCGCGGCGGAAATTGAATCCGGGAGGTGGTGGTGATAATTCCAATGGTTCTGTAGAAATACGCGCCACGTGGCAACATGTTGATGATGATGATGAAGATGGAAGAGATAATGATTTTGAGAAAGAGAGAGGTTGTGATTGTGATTGTGAGTGTGAGTGTGAATCTAGAAGTGAAGGTTTAGAACGAAAAGAAAAGAGAAAACGGTGGTGATTATGGTGAAGAAGTGAAGTGGAATGAAGCATGGTTTGATTAAAGACTGTGTTGTGTTGTGTTGTGTTGTGTTGTGAATTAGAATGGAATGATAAATAAGAATATAAGAAGGGGGTGTGAAGATGAATTTGAGAGCGAAGTATCAAGAGAAGATGCTATGAGGATATACCGTGAAGGAGGAGGAAGAAGTGCTTGTTAGCCAGCCGTGAATGATTTTCATGTGGGGTTGTTTGTGGCTCTTATATCTTCTCTTCACTTTTTGGATTGGCTAAGCTTATTTTCTATTTTCCGTTTTATTTATCATTTATTATACTCAATGTCCACAAACAAAATTTACTTCTTTCCTTACAAAACAAGTCTCGTTTAAAGAGATAACATTTTTATTAAATTAAAAATAATTGTTGATGCATTTTCTATCATTATTAAATTAATTCATTAAAGTAGAATACCATGTTTTGATAATCGTGTGTAGTAATAATATTGAAAAAATATATTTTTGTTAAGATGACACTTTTTTTAATTTCAAACGAAATGAGTATTGACGGTTTCATAGAAAATTAGAAGAAATTAACATCGGACATTAGATATATATACTCAAAGAGTCAGAGTCAGAGTCTTTGAATACATCTTAATCGATATTTAAAATTTGGTTCATCACGTTTAAAAATGTAGCTCTTTCGATAGATTCAATCTTATCGACCGCCGGTGTTAATTTAATTCTTAATTGAGAACTAAATTATTCTGATGAGTCCACATTTTCGACCTTAACAAAAAGTAACAATAGTGTGAATAGATTGGATCACCAAAAATAAAAATGCAATTTATAATAATATAATTCTGAATTATAATTCTTAATTAAAAACAATAAATTGCTAATTAACAAAATTTCACAGCTAATTTCATCTTCATCTACCATAAACCGTATAATGTGGTAGGCACATAAAAGAAATCGCCAAAAAGAGATGAAAATTGTTTTTCTCACATACAAAAGTTCACAATGACATATGAAAATTATCTAAAAACTCCCAGCGACAGTTAACTGTCGCTCATATAACCGGCAGCAGTCAACTGCCGTTGGCATCAGCGGCAGTTAACTGCCGTTGGCATCAGCGGCAGTTAACTGCCGTTCACACCAGTAAACAGAACCAGTGTAGTTTGCAATGGTTTTTCCAGCCATTTTGGCATGTTTGTACCTGTAATTTCAAACGGCAATTCCGTATGAAATCAAACCGAAACAACATCCAGCAATCACAGACATCAACATTTCATAGTTTATCAATTATACGGTAACATTACACAAAACCGATAATGCGTTAACGTTTCACAATTGTTTGAAATTCATCAAATTTTCCACATTATGCAACACATTACACGTAAAGTACATTAATTTATAATAAATGCGAAACTCAAATATATTGATATATATATTTATAATTAGTCAAAGGTTAGTTACATATTAGTCAAAAGAAGTGGTCATTACATTATATATCCCAAAAAATACATTGGTGCATATCGACCAAAAAACGGATTAACACCAACCAAAAAGTGTCATATTTCAGCAAATAAAAGTAAATCCTCTAAATGTTCCAGAACATCTTCAAATTCTTCGTTTGCTTTAACCGGAGTGTCATTCAACAAAATAGGATTGTCTTGATTTGTTGGTTTTTTTGGTGAAACCGATCTCTCTTTTAACTCAATCTCTATGAGTGTTGGGAAACAGTCATGTTGATCCAAGAATTCATCATCCCATGTTGCCGCCTCATTGCTCATGTGATTTCTCCACTCCGTGGATGATGGAGGTAGGGATATTTAGTCTTAATTTATATTTGGACTTTGGGCTGGTTGCATATTTTTTCTCCTTTTATTTTCCTTAAGATTTAGTTCTGAATTGAGTTCTTTTTGTTTGCCCATAAAATTATCTGCACCAAAATGTGCTCCAAGGTTTGAATTTATTGTGAAGCACGCATCTTAGTAGTGTTTGTGTATTATACTCTTTTAATTTTTGTACTAATAATTAAAGTAAACAATCAATTGTGCTTTAATGGTCTTTAAAGTATTGATCTCTTTTGTGATGTTGCCTTCTCCTCCCCCTAATTTGGCATTCACTGTTTTTTTCCTTTTATCAAGACTCTCCATGATTTCTTCGCTGATATACTTTTCACTGTTTCAGGCTAACTACTACTACGTGCTCAAGCAGACTGAACATGATCGTGGTAAAAATGGATTTAGGTTCAGCTTCTCAGCTCCTTCATAGAGGCTGGTTTGACAACTGAAATTCTTTCATTTCTATGTAGTTCTCAAGCATCAAACATTGTTGCTCTCTGTCACTGGATGGCTAGTTATTTTCATTTCACTGTCATTTAAAATCCAGACTGAAAATTAAGAAAAGGCATAGTTTCAGATTTGGGGATTTTTAGGAATTAGGTTTTTGAATTACCCTATGGGGGTCATAACATGTAGCCGATGCTCATTGCATTGCTGAGGCAAATGAAATTCAAAATTTATGCACTCATTTACTGCTGCATATGAAGAGGCCTCAATTTGGCATTGAGAACTCTCAAACTTTGTTTGTTCAGCTTAAGTTGCAAATAACTCCCAACATTGATTGAGGTCATGCTTGTGCTTATTGTTATGTAGTGTACATGTATGTTTGATGGGTGCCTTAAGCTTTTCGCAAGTTTTCTCTTATTATATTTTCACCTTCTGTTAATATACTCTTATACTGACAAAAAAAGTATCCGAACCTCGTATTAGAGGTGTATAGCACGATCAAGATTTAGGATAATGATAGTTAATTTTAGCAGCTTGTGTTAGGGTCAAGCAAACCGAAGCTGCCTATGCAGGATCTGAACTCAAACAAACTCCAAAAGGGTGTAGACGAGGTAGTATCATTCAGTAGGCTCCTCTTGTCCTTGGGGAAATAGGCAATTATTTATTTCAGAAGGATGAAACACATAAAAGTCTTAAAAGGATTGGATCACTCCGTAAATTTGAATATGTCCGTTAAATCTGCATCAAACGATGATAAACACAAGGGGGCTTTGGCCTGTCTCTTTTTCTGTCCTCTACTTCAGCCATGTTCACCAAGGTCCAAGGGGCTATAAATATTCATTTTAAAACAAAAGTTTTACATTTTTAAAATAATATAATTTTGAATTATAATTTTGAATTAAAAACAATAAATTGCCAATTAACAAAATTTCACAGCTAAATCCACATTTTCTTGACCTTGTTGCTTCATGCTTCACTTTTCTATTTGGTACTTTGTGCACGCCGCTCCGTTCACAAACCAACTCCAACATAGTAGTATTTCTACCTTCACAAGATCTTCTAATGATAACCGTAAATCCAGCCCTATTTGCTTGTCGACGGACCTAACCGAGCAATTCGTCTTTACGTTTCCATGTATCTTGGGTCGAAAAGAAATGAGCAGTGTCCACTTTGTTGTCACGAAGTTTCCACACATCGGAATTGACGCTTGAAGCCTCAACTTTAACGGAAGCTTCAACCTTCACGGAAGCTTCGACCTTAATGGGAGCTTCAACCTTAACGGAATCGACAACACTAGGTTTTCGATCACCCGGATCATCATCCGCATTCTCAACCATATCTATAAATAAACAACATATAATTGCTAAACTAATTAATAAATATGTATCTAATATCATATAATAACATAAACAAACCAAAAAAAACAAAAGAAAAAAATTGGGAATTTTTTTTTGGCAGCAGCACTGCCAATTAATGTTTTGAAAATTTTTTCTAAGTACTCAACGGCAGTTAACAGCTGCTGATACCTAGCGGTAGTTAACTGCCGCTCAATCTCGTGACAGTACAAACAAAAAAAACCCAGAAAAGCAATCAAATGTAAACTAGTTTAACGTTGTAATACATGTTCTTTGATGCATATTGTGTGTAGAAACATCCCAGTAAACATTTTGACAAAAGATTTTTGAAATGAGGATTTTTTGTGGAATGGTATGGTGAGGTAAGGTGATGAGTGAATAAGACCTAGGGGTATTCTGGTAACTGCCGTTGGCTCCAGCGGCAGTTAACTGCGGCCGGTTGTGCCAACAGCAGTTAACTACCATTGGGGGCTCTAATGTAATTTACGTATGTCAAAATGACGTTTTTTTAAGTGAGAAGAGCAAATTTCATTACTAGGTCCCTATCATTTTGTGGGCTGCGACCTAATAAAAGCACAAAATGAGTCCAAATTAGATTTAAAAAAAAAAAAAAAAACTAAGAAAGTATTGAACTAGGCCGCCTCTCTCAAATTTGGTCCAATTAGATCTTATCGGGTTTTCGTTTCAAAGCCCAATCTCTCTCTCTGTGAAAAGCCAAGATCTCGCTTCCGCCACTTCCGCAGCTCGGTTCCGAGCTTCCGCTCCCGGCACCGCCGTTCCGCGTTTCCAGATTCAGATTCAGTTGACTTATATCTGGTAGATCTCAAACACAAACTTTGTGATTTGTTAATTTTTTTTTCAGAATTTTGTTCATCTGAATTCTTGAAATTGTGTCTAAGTAATTCTTCATATTTTTAACTTTCACGTTTGTGTTGGTAGAGTTAATCTTTGAAACTAGTAAGAACGATCAGTTTTGCATGAGCTTTTATTATGTCATTTGCGAACTCTGGGTGCTTGTGATCTATATAATCTGTTACATTACATGGAGTCATGGACTTGATCTATTTTACTGTTGGGTTTTTCGTTCTTATTCAACTGGGCCTATCCGACAAAACGTTGCTGCAATGCTCATTGACTATCCGACAAAAAGTTGTTAGTTATTAATGTTCAGTTCCTTGTTTATTCTTTTCATTATTTTATGGGTTTGTGCCTTGCTCATTCACTATTGAGACTAGCTCTCCGTTGAACCCTAAATTTGACTAACAATACCAGACCATTGTTCATGTTTTATTTTGACTGAACAACCAATTTCTTCTCTCACAATATTGTGTACAAATCAATTATAACAGAGGGATTAATTTGTCCTCAATATGAACATGAATATATTAGTAATTTGGTATTGGCTGGGATATAGTCAGTGAGTAAATGGGAATCCAAGTTGTACATCAACTTTTTTCGATAACATTTTGACTGACATTTTTAACCTTGTTTGCACTTGTTCTACATACAACAGATAATTAATCTGTCTGGCCATGGAGTAATAACTATGCTATTCCACATTTCAATTGCACAAATTTTCTGAATTTATTGTATATGCAATTCTGTTCAGCTGATTTTATAATGGTTGATGCAGATGGATTCTATTGTCAATTTTGGAGCCATATAATCTAAAGTACATGTTTGATATAATTACACATGAAGCCCCATAATCCGTGTTTGTATTTGCTGATAGTTTGTTGGATTCTTTTATATGTTTTCTGTATTCCATAATCCGTGTCTTACTATCATTGTTAGTAGTCATTGTAGATATTATTCAAGTCAAATTTGCTTAGTTTTGGTTAAATATAACTTATTTTATGGCAATTGTTGCAGGCATATGGCAGTAGAAGAAGGTTAACTTCTGTGCTTTCCAAGGTTTTCCACAGCTTGATATTGCCCTTATTTCCAAGTTCTACAAAGCTAAAAAGGTAAGGGTTATATGAGCACATGCATTCTGCTATGGTTGTTTTCTGGGCACATTTTGACTATTACTTCAGTGACTTCTATGTGAAGCATGTAACCCTCAAGGGTTATTTTATATTGCATGTGTGGGCACATTTATTTGTGAAATGGTTTACTGTGTTCATTTGGATCATTATATGTGTGTGATCATGTGCATATTTAAGGAAAGTTGATGCACTATCGTGTCTCTGGGCCTTGTTATTTTTCTTTGACAATCAAATATGCAAGTTCAGTGCCATATGTGCATGGTTTATTCATCTTATGTTATTAATTAGTATACTCTGATGCGTAAATCACATGCTTTATTTGAATTTATTGGTTTGTGCTTTGGATGTTCTGTATTATTTTTCATTATTTATTTCCAAATGTGGTATATGTTTAATTGTTTATGCTAATTTAAATCCTGTATTTTTTTTTTCATGTGAGGATTTATAGCTTGATTCCTCACTTAATTGTAACTGTAAATGACCATTATTAAATAATTTTTTTTTTTTTTTTGGGTAAAGCAGGAGAGGATATACTGACAGGATGCCTACCCTTGAAGAAGGTGAAGTAGCTATGTCCCCTGATGTAAAAGATGAGACGATCAATGTCGACAAGATGGATGTCTTTGAAGAAGACAAATTAGCGGTGACCCATGATGTAAAACAAGAGCTAAATGGTACTGACACATCGCCAAACAAAGGTGTGGTTTGTTCTGAAATGCAGACAAGTAATGATGTGGCTGTATCTGAAACACAGCACAGCAATGAGGATGCGGTACCTGAAGCACAGCACAACAATGAAGGGGTAGCTTTATCTGAAGCACAACACATAGATGAGGAGGTTGCATCGGAAAATCAGCACAACAATGAGAGGGTGCTTGCATCTGAAACACAGCCCACTGATGAGACTATTATCTGTGAAGCACAGCACAACAATGAGGAGGTTGTATCTGAACCACATTGTGATGATGAGGTGGTCATGTCTGAAGCACAGCCCATCGGTGAGGTGGTAATGTCTGACTCACAGCAGAACAATGATGTGGTCTTATCTGATTCGCAGCCGAGCAGTGAGGTAGTTTTTTCTGACACACAACCCAATAATGAGACTGTCATGTACGAGGCACAAATCAGTAATGAGACCGTATTGCACGAGGCGCAAATTAGCGATGAAGCCGTCATGCACGAGGCAGAAATCTGCAATGATGGGGTTGCATCTGAAGCTCGGCCTGAGAATGAGTTAGCCAATTCTACAATGGATCCCAACAATCAGCTATCCCATCAAGAAATTCTTGATAATCATCAGTTCGCAGACAGTCATAACACAGATGACAGACCAATACCCCACAATCACTTGCAAGAGTATGATACGCATCCGAACAGTCATCTGGACAATCATGAGGCACTGGACAATCATCCGTTGCCTAACTCTGAAACACTCTCGCCTGATCAGCTAGCCAATTCCCAAATGATGTCTCATTATGACCTGGCAAATAATGAAACACTTCACAACAATCAGCTGGTAAGTTCTCAAGCACACTATGAGATAGTCAATGCTAACAATTTTCCCAGCTATGAAATAGTAAATGCTGAAACTCAGCCAAACAATGAAGAACATACCCCAGAGACACAACCAAGTAAGAGGAGGAAAAAAAAGTCTATAGTCTGGGAACACTTTACCATAGAAACAGTTAGCGCTGGATGTAGAAGGGCATGTTGCAAGGAATGCAAACAAACTTTTGCCTACAGTACTGGTTCAAAAGTTGCTGGTACCAGCCACCTTAAACGGCACATTGCCAAGGGGGCCTGCCCAGCTCTTCTGCGTAGTTTGGATCCAAATCAGCATGCCCCATATACCCCACGTTCAAGGGGAAGTGGTGCTAGTAATGCTAGCAATACACCAAAACGACGGTATAGAACCGCCAGCACACCTTACATAATTTTTGATCAAGATCGTTGTCGTCATGAGATTGCTAGGATGATCATTATGCATGATTACCCCCTTCACATGGTTGAGCATCCAGGATTTGTTGCATTTGTCCGAAATCTGCAACCCCAGTTCAACATGGTGACCTTTAATACTATTCAAGGAGACTGTGTCGCAACTTACTTGACGGAAAAGCAAAACCTTTCAAAATATTTTGATGAGTTACCAGGACGTTTTGGTCTGACACTGGATATGTGGACCTCAAGTCAATCTGTAGGCTATGTATTTATCACGGGACATTTTGTTGATAGTGACTGGAAGTTGCAGAAGAGAATTCTCAATGTTGTGATGGAACCATGCCCTGATTCTGACTCTGCTCTCAGCCATGCTGTATCTGCCTGCATTTCTGATTGGAATTTGGAGGGTAGGCTGTTCACAATTACTTGTAATCAGCCACTTACTGAAGTTGCCCTTGAGAACCTCAGACCTCTACTCTCTGTGAAGAATCCACTTATATTCAATGGTCAGTTGCTAATTGGACATTGCATTGCCCGTACTTTAAGCAATGTTGCATATGATTTGTTGAGCTCAGCACAAGGCATTGTCAATAAAATCCGGGAAAGTGTGAAATATGTGAAGACTTCAGAATCACATGAGGATAAATTCCTGGATCTTAAGGAACACCTTCAGGTTCCCAGTGAAAAGAGCCTTTTTATTGATGACCAAACCAAATGGAATACAACATATCAAATGTTGGTTGCAGCTTCTGAACTGAAGGAAGTGTTTTCCTGTTTAGACACTTCTGATCCTGATTACAAAGGAGCCCCATCTATTCCAGACTGGAAACTTGT
>Ga0315914_1005768_pt1 | contig 17870 bp, 7 predicted proteins | sample MpolenodulesMG_FD_203920 | JGI IMG/M metagenome (GOLD analysis project Ga0315914, IMG submission 203920) | Medicago polymorpha root nodule microbial communities from Los Angeles, California, United States - elongated nodules | ecosystem: Host-associated > Plants > Roots > Nodule | place: USA...
AAGAGTTGTATTTTATCACGAGTGAGAACAATGAAATCAAAAAATAAAGATTTTAAAATAATGAAAAAAATGGAGATTTTAAATTACTATTAATAGCTCCCCCCGCCAAATCCATCACAAACTCGAAGGTCAAGGTTCCCGTGTGACCTATTCTTTGCTAATATTTCGATTCTAACTCTCCTCATTCCCTTAACTTCCATACCATTACTCCAACTCTTCTCACTCCTCACCATTTTACTATTTTTATTATTTAAATCTCTCTTGATTTTCTCTCAACAGTAACATCATAATCATTGTTTTTTTAATTTTAATTTCACCTAGAGTCTCAATCCCAACCTCTAGAAGCTCGATCGTTACAATAATTTCTCATAATACATCATGCAAATGCGAGAGATATTGACAATATAATAATAATAATAATAATAATAATAATAATAATAATAATAAGACATGTCAAATAAATGGATATGTAAATTGTTATCATTAGCAACATTGTTGATTTCATACCATGTCTATGTGTGTGAATGTCAAGATCCTGAGGCTCTCCCTCCGACAGCTGAAAACTGCAATGGAGTTTTCATTTCCTATGATTTTCTTGATCGGAGGAAGGGATTTCCTCGGGTCAAGAATGTCACTGCACAATCTTGGGCCTTTAATGCAACCGCAACAGTTCTTAACACAGGAAAAGATGTACTTAAAGCATGGAAATTGTTCATAGGATTTCAACATCATGAGATCCTTGTCTCTGCAAATGGAGGTATTCCATTTGAAGCTGGTGACTTTCCCTCTTCTGTTGGAAATGGGACAACCTTAGTAGGAAATTCTCTTCCAGATTTGGAAACCTCCATCGACACAGCCAATGATTTATCTCAAATTCAAGCACTGATTCAAATTGCTGGCACCCAATTTGGAGTTAGGCCACCTGCAATTCCCATGCCTAAAAACATCAAGTTGGTAAATGATGGATTTAAGTGCCCCCGACCAAGTGTTCGTAGTGAGTATTTTTCTTCTTCAAAGCATTATTATTATCATACTATTTTGTCATATTTACGATCTTGATCCATTTTCTTTGTTAAATATCACATTGATTAGAAATTCACCCTCTAAAATGAATAAGTTGGATGTTTGGGGTTCGAACATCAGCCTCTGCATATACCATCTGATGTCTCTATCAACTGAGTTCAGATCACGTGGACTTATCCCTTTATTTCTATATCCTACAATTTTATTCCCCTAAATTTTAAAAATGATTGGCTTCTTCCTAACTTATGCATTTGAGATTGAATACAATGCTTATTTGACAATTCAGAATATTCATTAAACTATATTATACAAGCAACAAAATTTGATATGAAACTAGGTCAAGGTGGATTGTAACTTAATATCTCGTTTTCATCTCATTAGTTTAGTTGTGACATAAGTATTCAATTCTCAAATCATCAAAAACCAATCCCAAATGCATATTTGAAAAAAAAAATAGACATTTTGAAAACTAAGTGACTAGATTTGTAAATTTAAAAATATGAAATCAGTTCCCGTGAATTTAACTCAGTTTACAGGAGACATGACATTATATATGTAAGAGTTAGGGCTCGAACCTCGGACTCTTCACTTATCCATCTTAAAATGTAAATTTTCATCCATTAAACTACTTGACAAAAAAGAATCAAAATCATAAATGTGACAAAATAAAGGGATTAAAATTGCATTTATATCTTATAATTATGGAAAATGCTTTACATCGTGACAAAAATCATCACGATAAGTTCACGACCCACACATCCAGCCATGTAATTGAAATTCTTCCATAAATTACATTCATTATCCGCCGTGTTTTCAGGCCAAGGACGTGATGTAATTGGTTAACTCCTGTTCTTGAATCTCTCGTGATGAAAACTCTCGCTAGATATAGCACTCCTCTATAATTATTTCACTAGTTTTAACACATTTTCTTGATTTTTTTCATCCCATTAAGTAATTCTAACTATAAAATTAATTAATTATATATTTGATAGAGAGTTCCATGTGGGCATGCTGTAAAAGTGACCCAAAATTCAAGTTAAAACTTTTGAAGAAAAAATTCCTACCACGTCAACAAGGGGATTTGACCATAGCCTATGATGTTCTTCAAGCGTATGACAGCAGCTATCTTGTTCAAGTGACCATAGATAATAATAACCCTTTGGGAAGGTTAGATCATTGGAACTTAACATGGGAGTGGACAAGAGGTGAATTCATACAAACAATGAAAGGTGCTTACACACGTGAGATAACCTACACAGATTGTGTCTATGGTGTTGCTGGACAATACTACAAGGACATGGATTTCTCCAAAGTAATTAATTGTCAAAAAAATCCTGTAATAAGTGATTTGCCTCCAGAAAAATATAATGACACTGAAATTGGTAAAATACCATTTTGTTGTAGAAATGGAACTCTTTTACCAATACTTATGGATCCAAGCCAATCTAAATCAATTTTTCAAATGCAAGTTTTTAAATGTCCACCTGATTTGGATAAAAAATCTATTTTCCCACCAGCAAGATGGAAAATAATGGGAGTTCTTAACTCAGCTTATAGTTGTGGACCACCTTTGAAAGTTGAACCGGCAAAATTTCCAGACCCTAGAGGACTTGATGCTACAACTTATTCTATTGCTAGTTGGCAAATAGTTTGCAATATAACCAAACCAAAACAAAGAAGTACTCGTTGTTGTGTCTCTTTCTCTGCTTATTACAATGAGTCTATTGTGCCATGCAACACGTGTGCATGTGGTTGTGATGATGATGACACAAACCGTCATTGTAATCCAAATGCAAGAGCAATGCTTTTACCTTCAGAAGCTCTTCTTGTACCTTTTGAGAATAGGACATTGAAGACAGTTGCTTGGGCCAAATTAAAGCATTTTAGGGTACCTAAGAAATTACCATGTGGTGATAATTGTGGAGTTAGCATAAATTGGCATATAGTTTCAGATTACAAAGGTGGGTGGAGTGCTAGAATCACATTGTTCAATTGGAAACCTTTCCCTTTTGAGAATTGGTTCACTGCAATGCAATTTAAGAAAAGTGTTTCTCTTGGTTTTGAGAAAGTGTATTCTTTCAATGGGTCATTGCTTACAAAATTCAACAACACCATTTTCATGCAAGGATTACAAGGAACAAGCTATTTGATAGGTGAAGATAATGGAACATACCTAAAGGTTCCTGGAAAACAACAATCTGTTATTTCCTTTACAAAAAAATTCAAACCAAATATGCAAATAGCAAAAGGAGATGGGTTCCCTTCAAAGGTTCTTTTCAATGGAGAAGAGTGTTCGATTCCAACCCAATTCCCTTTGCAAACTGCAAATCAGCAAAATGTATATTTAGTACAAGAAATATTAGTCTTAGTTTTAGCTTTTACAATGAATCATATCTTGTATTAGGATGCAAGTGTTAACAATAGTTTAATATCTTTTACAATGAATCAAAAATTACTATGTGGCTATGGAGTCACATGTGGCATAAATGACATGGATATTTTGATGTTGTAGCATGCTGACTTTTTTAATTTTAAATTTTTTTACAAACGTAAAGAAATTCATCCCAGTCTCCTTCATCCTAACCAAAAAAAAAAATCAAATATTCTAACTAAAACTCCAAACCATATTCCATGGACCATATTCATATGTAATATGTTTAAACCTTATTTTCTTTTTCTTTTTTTGACGTGGCAACTTTATTTTCTTAATAGTTAAAATCATTGTGTAAACCAAAAATATTTGTCTCTATACCAAAAATATGACTATTTGATTTTTTTTTTAAAATAAAATTTTAGATTCTTTGATCGAGAACATGATTTAATAATTATCTCATAAGGAATGCTAGCGACAGTCGCTCTAACAAGCGTTTTTTTGTTACTTCTTCAATCATTGGTCCATGTGATCATTATTAAAAATAAGTATATAACTGTCAACCGGCTGCGTTGGTTTAATATAAAAATTAAATCAAAAGTCTTGTAAATATTGTCTTCCTACAATGTTTTCATGAAGACCTCCGACCGATTTCTTAATTTACAAAGATGGTGGTCAGAACGAGTCACCGATAAACCTTGCTCTCTGGTTTTGATGAGTGGTGAATAAATTTTGGTTTTTGATAGTGAGAACGGTGGTCAGCTTGCAAAATATGAAGACGGAGGCGATAGAATCTATCGTCAGACCAAATATCACACAACAAAAAAGTCATAATAAAAAATCTCATAGAACTGTCACTTCCTACCTTTCACTCAATTTTAAATTTATACTTGTTTGTTACTCTTTTGATAGCAACGTTACAGTCTTTATATCTTTCACCACTATCAATATTCCTTCTCCAACTCATGTGCCCATCACATTTGGGAAATGATTCACCCATGCAACGTAGTTGAACCGTCGTTGGTGAAGCCCAGTACACTCAGACCTCACGTTGAACGCTTACTCAAAGAAAACAGTGAACAAGATGGAAGTTGTCAAGAGATGATTCTCAAGGTGAGAGATTATTCTTCAGTGATGGCGGTGACATTATGTAATGATGTGAGAAGTGAAAAAAAAGATAAATAAATACAGTAACTTGTTAAACAAGTTAACATGTTTAAATATGTGGCAACACATACACATGTGTGTTGAATGGAGAGTATTGGAGAGAATGTGGTTAGCATTTCTCTTATTCCATACTAATGTTGTAGAAGATCTAACTTTTCCCCCATAAACTCTCTCTCTCTCTCTCTCTCTCTCTCTCTCTCTCTCTCTCTACTAGATCTCTGATTATGGGATTATTATTGTATCTTCACACAATGATAAGTATGTCAATTTGTTATCAAAACAAATATCGAATTCACAAAGGCTACGATATAGTTTCATCCATTCAAGATTTGAAAAAAAATTAAATCAATGGTTAAAAAAGAGTTTGTTTCGTAAGAGATTGTAAAAGACAAAAATATGAATAAAAAGTTATGTTGGGATTAAATGTTGTTAGCCAATCATTAAATGTGTTCTCTTGATCGATTATATACTCTCTAAAATTCAATTATGTTTACATTTGTTCCTCATTGTACGTTTCTAGATATGGGAAACGATGTGAAATCCACTGCATCAATCAACTCCCGATGACTATTAAAATAGATAATTGATTTAATGTCATATGACCGCACAATATATGTGATTGCAAACTTAGCCATAAGTCTAGCTACTAAAATCCACAAATGACTTTACTTAAGACCCCTTAAATAGAAAGTCCATGTCTAGCACTTTCTAAAAAAAAACGTAAATAAATAATAATTATAATGAAATAAAGATTATAAATAATCAGCCAAACTAAGTGACATACATTGATATCTTAGCTAACTAATCCTAATCCCAACACAAAGAGAGAATTAGTTATCCATGGATGGTATAACTAATACAAAGATGAAGAATTGATGAGGAGAAACAATTAATGCTTGTATCCAAGCTCTAAATGCCCTCCAATGGTGGAAATCACCCTGTGTATGTATTTCTCTTTCTAAAACGAGTATACGTATAAGTATATAAAAGTGATAGTGAATTATGTTTTATAATTCTATTTATACAAGTCATAAAATTGCAGATTCGCCTCGTGATTTTTTTTTTTTGCTTGCCCATGATCCTAGGTTTCTTCAGATGGAGGGAAATAACAACTCATCTAAATGGTCACTAACACCGACTTAATTCCCTGGGCAAATGTTGCTCACCCAAAAAAGATGCTCTTGATTCCTCCGTATAACTCTTAGGAACTTCTCACTTTGACCTCATTTTATCTCGCCCAACCAATCATCCATTCTTTTACCTATTAGGTTTGATATCCTTCATCATAACTCTTGACTTTACGGTTGGTTTGCACTTCTACAAATTCCATATTTAATGAACATCCACAACTTCATATCTAGACTCAACAACCTACACTTTATGTCTAATATAAACCCTGAAGAGGAACACTGGTTATATCTACTTTACTGCATCTCCAATGCAAAAAGGTTACTTCTTCAAATTCAAATTTTGGTTAAACATCGGTTGGTTTTATTATATTACATTCCTCGTCCTTCTCATCAACCTTATCCTTATCCAACTTGTTCTCCTTCTTGTGCAAGGCCTTAAATCTCATGTGTAAATGGTGAAAAGGTAATTTGTTTCTGTGCAATACGCAAGAAATACAGAAGTGGGGACATACATGTTTTTCTTTGTTTTTTTTAAGAATTTCCTACTTCCCAGGACTCTTGTACATGGCGCAGGGTGCAGGGCGAGTGGTACATAGACAAGATTTGTAAATTAAACTTCTTTCATTCATTTGAAGGAAATCTCATGTAACTAAAAGAGGAGACATGAAAGGTATATGTTAAGGGTTTCTTCATTTTGGATGGGATTCAAGAATTGAGAAACACATGGGAAGCACATAAGAGTGAAAGATATGTGTGCAACATGGGTGAATTTTGAGAGGCTGAAAGAAGAAATCGTTAGGAGATCAAATGCTAAGGGTTTGTGCCTTTTGGGAGAGATTTTATAGATGTAAAACAATTCATAAAAACCTTGGGAGAGTGAAAATCATTGAGCGATTGTAAGAGGGTAAATGAGAGACATTTAGAGATTTTTCTTGGTGAACATTAAGAGCTAAATTTTTGTAATTTTTTTAACTCTCTAGTAACTTTTTGTATCTCTTTGTAATGACTCATTGAAAGTGGATCAAACAAATCTCTCTCCCTATATGAAGGTCATTGTTAGGCCGAACTTGGTCATAAATCTTGGTGTGTATGTTCTTATACTTTCTTTATCTTTGTTCTTTGGTTACCATTGTGGTTTTGTTTTACACTTTGTTTCTTGTTGGTGTTTGAGACAGTTCGGATATTTGTTGACATTCATACATGCTCTACATATGTAATTTTATTTTGATTCTCAAATTCACAACAATTGGCCCCCACTGTGGTGCAATGGGTGAAGTTTTTTAAGTGAGTACCACGGGTACCAAATTTGAAATCTTAGAGATGGAATCAGGCTTTATTCAAAGGAAAGTATATGAAAGTATTGAAGGGTGAGGTGGTAATGTCGATCAACCTAGCACAATCATATAAGACCGAGATGATGGATATGACAAGGAGTGACGTCATTTAGTGCCTGAAAGATAAACTTTTGAGAGAGGAAGTCATAAATAAGAGAATTATAGTGGTGTATTTATCTAAAGGCTTAGTGCATCTGGAGAGACGGTAAACACTCAATATCAATCTGAAGAGGCGGAGGTAAGAACACTCAAGTTTACTCTAGAGAGGTAAAGGCAAGAATTCTCAAGTTCACTCTAGATAGAAAGAGGGAATGATACTCTAGTTGACTATGTGGTGTCATGAAAGAATACTCATGAGTAGCCTTGGAGGAAGAGGTTACAAGATGAAAAACATAGTGGATGTACGAGTTTGGAAGTTAAAGGGGAGGAAACTCATCTTTAGGTGGAGTCTTCCATTAGTGAGACTAGAAGAAGAAAACCAACATTAACTCCTAGTAATAGATAGGAAAAGGATGGATATTTTTTTCACCAAAGTGATACAACTATGGATAGAGAAAGTAATTCTTCAATAGAACAAAAGGAATTTTGGGGGTTGATCATGATATGGTTCGACTTGTTGGATTACCTAAAAGGTCAAGGGTAATTGGGGGAAAATGTGTCTTCAATAAGACAGAATATGTTATGTGGTTGAAGAGGTTATGGTGAAACTCATGGCACTACCTAAAAATCCAAGTGTAGTTAAAAGCAATGATCTTCAAGATGGTGGAATGCATTCTCAAGCGTGAAGATTTAACAATGAAAGCTAGTGGGAATACATAAGGTAGTTGGAGTCAAATAGAATAATCAAACTTAGAAGCTTATAGGATTAGCGAGGGTGGTTGGATGCAAGTGAAGGTCGACGTCTAAATCAAGGTTCGAGTGGGGCTTTGGACATGGTCGGTTTTATCTTGAAAAGTTGTTCAAGAAAGGTAAAATAAATAAGGGTGTTGATGGCATCACCATTTATTTACAGGCATGATGGAGAAATATTGTGCATGACATGAAATATCATGTGTGAATGGTAAAAAAAAAAAAAAAGGTTTGTTACTATTGAATACACAAGACATATGGTACTGACGCACTTGTGGTTCAACATGCCTTATGCACGGTTCAACATGCAAGGCGTGTGTCACAAGTATAGTCACAAGGTGCATTGGCAGGGGCATAAGGCCTCCAATAAATTACAATGTGGTATTGTACAATTATGGAAGGGCGCAAGGCATGTGCTACAAGGATAGGATCCATAAATTGCGTGTTTTTTCATTCTTTTGAGGGAAATCACCTGGAACCAAAATAAGAGACTATCATGAAAGGTATAAGCTAAGGGTTTATGTGTTTTGGGTGGGATTCAAGGATCAAGAAACATAGAGTAAACAAATGAGAGCCGAACCTAGACAGAGGTCATTGTTGGGCCGAACCTAGAAACCAGTTCTTGGTGTATTTCTTCCTCTGTTATCTCTATCATTGTCCTTTGGTTGAAATTGTGATTTTAATTTACAATTTGTTGCTTGTTGTTACTTAGACTGTTTGGTTGTTGGTTTCCATTGATAGTTGCTCCAAACATCTAAATTTATTAGTGTGATTTTATTTCTGATTTCAAAACACTCATTATCCTTCTCCTTCTTCATCTCAATTACTTTCCCCGAGTGTTGAGTCACCAAGCATTCGCCAGATTAGGTTTTTTCAAAATTTTAATCCAACTCCTCTAATGGAGACTAGTTGATACCGCTGCATCACTTAAAATTAGAAACTTACCTATAAGACAATGACACCGAACATAAAATATTCTCCTAAAAAAACTTAAAACTATGGTCCAAGTAATTAATAAATAATTCAACTTAACCAAGTATCAATGGTATGTGTTTAACCAATAAAATCTTTATTATGAACTACAATGATTTTAGACTTATAATTTATTTTAGCCCAGCTATTAGATTAATTGGGCCAATATATTAGACTCGATCTGTTTTGAAACTCCAGCCCTAGCCCAAATATTGATATTTTTGTTTAAAAGGTACCATCTTAAGTCTCATCCCTAATTTCTCACTCATTTACCTAAACCTAAAGAACACATTGCCTCTCTGCGGCTACGGTTGCGGCTGGTGATGATCATTTCTCCCAAAAAGTTTCTCTGTGATCCAACATCGCTTTGATATCAACCACCAACCAGGTATTGATTTACATTATTTCTCTCCTAAATAAGTTATTTTCATAATTTTTATCTATCTTAGTACTCAATCAATTTTATTTATCATTTTAATTGATTTAAATTTACCATTGTGTACCAGACTCGACCGCAAAAGATTTGATCTTGTTTTCTTTGAAAATAAAGTTTTTTTTCTTCTTATATAGATTACTCTTCGTGATCCGCATCGTTTTGCTATCCACAATCAATCAGGTATAGATCCACTTCGTCTCTCTCCTAAATAAGTTATTTTCATTATTTTTATCTATCTTGGCGAAGCTCTCTTTTTTATTGTTGTTTTTGTTGAATTTATTATACTCAAGTATTTTTAATTATCTTAAGTAATCTTATACCGTTTTTTCTTTTGTATGAGACGATTTAGATCTCTTTCAGCTTAATCAATTGTCTTAAATCAAATCTTTTCACATAACCATATTAAAACTCTTGGAAAAGAGATTTTCTCATCATAAGATCTAATTTATCTTGAGAAATTAGTGATGATCTAATTATTTTGAGAAGTTAATCTAACGGTGCAACATGTCGTCTCATTGTACTACAAAACATTATTTTATGAAGTGGTAAGAATTTTGAGGATTTCAATTTCTATTGTTCTATTTGACAAAATATATCCTGACACATACACACATATACGACAACAATTCGTTCAAAAAAAATATACACAACAAAACACATGAGTGTATATAAAGAAACAACAAATAAGCTTATGACAACAACATTCCATGAATATCAAAGTTACCAAATTAGTCAAATATTGAGTAAAAATATAGTCAATTTTTGTCATAAAAGCAAAGAGATATTGAGGAGACACTTGGCAAATTAAGTATGGTAATCGGATGCGACTGCGTGGTGACTGAGCTGCGATGGCTAAGAAGAGTGTCAACATATCAATTATCCACTAGCCATGTCAATATTACAAAATTCCATTTAATAAAAAAAAACCTTATGAAAAGCATGTCAACATAAAAAAAAGTGTTGCAAATACGGAGGGATTAAAACCTTAATTTTTGGTAAAAAAAAAAATCATTTTTTTCTTCTTTGGTAAAAATAAAAACCTTTTTTTCTTCTCACCAAAAACAATATCTCTCTTCTCTAACAAAAAAACATTTTTTCATAAAAAATAAAGACTTTTTTTATTTTTGCAAAAAATATTATTTTAAAATCACCAAAAAAGTATTTTAAAATAAAAATTGAGATGGTGGATATGCATCAAACTTAAATTATATTTTATTTTTGTACAAAATTTATAAAATTATTTAAATATAGGAATTAAAAATGTATCTTATAAAAATATTTAGTTTTAAACCTTTTATGTCATGTCAAAAAAGATATGATTAATTTTTTTAAGTTCTTTTAAAATACATCCCTTAGTTTTTACAAAAAAATAAAATAAAATACACAATGCTTAGTCCTACATGCCTACTCGCTTAATAAAAAAAAAGTCCTACATGCGTATACACATCCACACTCAAAAGCTTATGTCATTGAGTATACACGTCACATCCAGTCTCACTCCCCCACCAAGCCAAACAACACATCTTGTTAAGGTTCCGATGGAGTATGGGGAGCAACAACAAACTAATGATCAGTACCTCTAAAATACATTGATACCAACTCTCTATCCAAAACATTAAGGTATTGAGTATACCAATCTTCTCTTTATGTTTGTTCCATTATTCCTAAATCTTCTTTTTATTAAGTCGAAAACAACCCCAAACTAATGATCATAACCTATGACTGAACTTGACATCATATCTCAATCCAATACCTTGAGACATTGAGGATGTGGGCCACTTCCCTCACAGGCACACACATGATCGTCCCTATAAATTGAAGGCTCAACTCTCATAATAAAAATAGTTCCGAAATAAAATAAAAACACAATTCTGCGAAAAAGAAAAGGATAATTGTAATTCTTTGAAATAGCTTTTCAAATTGAATGATTAAGTGATTATACAAATTGGATGGTTTGACAACATTGAATTCTTGTCCAAAAAGAAGAACTAGAGTCTAAAGGATAGATGTATGTTGGATTGGTGGTGGTTACCGGTGTGTGTGGCAGCACACGGCTGAGAAATGAGTAGCATTGTTGTTGGAAGAAAGAAGAAACAAGAACAGCTTTGGTTGAGTTGTTTGCACACCTCCAAAAAAGAACATGTGTATATATGTATATATAGATATAATTTATTTATCTCATTCTTAATCGATGCAAGGCTAATAATAACTCGCACTTGAATACAAACCATCCCCCTTCAAGTGTGATTCTCACACCACTATATCTGATTCGTTATATCCGACTCCACTCACACTCGCTCGTCAAGCCAAACCAAGTCTAATATAACTTGTTAGTGTTAGGAGCAACATCAAGTTAGTGATTTATATCCTTAGAGACTTTAACACTTTTTTTTAATGGAAGGACTTAAACATTATATCTCTCCTCAAATAAATGAAGAGATAAATAAAGAGAATACAGAAGGGGACGTATGTAGAGGGAGCTGATGTGATAAGTATAGACGAAGAATCTAAGATGAACCCAAAGAAAACAACACCAAACAACCAAACTAGGAATAAATATGTAATGCAAGAGCAAGAGGCAAAGGCAGCAGTAGTACTGCTGGTAGTATACTGAGGGAGGAAATTGAGACATATGAGTAATTAAGAGTTCAGAAGGTATTCACTCCACCACACCAAACATCAGAGCAAAAAAATTAATAAATTTAAAACTCATGAGATTACCTTTCTGCTTCTCTGTCTGTCTCTATAGTATATACTACATCCCATTTACACCAACTCGTACCTCCATAAATGCTACTACACCCTCTCATTACCATAAGCAATAACTGCACACACTTCTATTACCATTCCTTTTCCACCTCTTCTCAGGCTTCACCATCACCATCACCACCTCCTAACTAATAATCTTCTATCATATTCATATTCATTTTGCATGTGTTTTTTTTCATTCTCCTTTAGGACAACCTCTTAAACCATAGCAGTTCCATAATTCCCTTCCCACACCCCCACCCTCTTGTTTTTTAGTTTCTTCTACTACTTGCCCCACTTACATATCTCTTTCAATCTCAACGTCTCTGTGCTGCTTTCACCATGATCAATCTTTCTCTTATAATAAGGTACCCTTTTGTATGAATATGTCATAATCTGAAATAGTGTTAGGATTGTAACATCAACACTTCTTATTGAATGTGTGTACCAGTGTCCGACACGACACTAATACATGAGATTACATTGAATCATGTCATTGTCACAAAATTCTATAGATATTGGCGTGTCAGTGTTCATGTTATGTTGTCGTGTATTGTATCTGGGCTTCACAGGTCATAATCATAATAATGACAACCCTTTCACTGTTTCGCAATATAAGATACGTCACTCTCTTTCCCTCCCTACTTTGTATTTGTCTTTTCTAACTTCACTTCTTTCATTCTTTTTTGGGATAAAGCCTTGAAACCTGAATGAGTGTATCATTATGTTAATTTGTTCAGTCTTTCTGTGACTCTGTGAATACGATTCTCTTTTTAGCTTTCCAAAGCTGTGATAGTAAGAAAAAAGCGGTTGATTTATTGCACTAGTCATCTCCAAACAGGTGATAACTATCTTTTTCTACAATGATTAAACTTGCAGCTGAACCTTTTTAGGTAGCTTTTTTTATCTTCTCTTTGTTTTGTTCTGTTTTTAGTTGACTCAATCATTGTTATAATCATGATAGATTATATTGATAATCGTAGAATGAATTTTTATTTTTTTATTTTTTCAAAATTGTTAGTACCTTACTGAGTTACTGTCCTGCATAGTCATTAACTTTTCCAATTGAGTGACTGTCAAATTCTGTATATTACATTAATTGATATTTCAAATTTATAGTGTACCACTTGATATTTTACCTCTTCTACACACTTGCTTCTGATCACATTGTTGAATCAATGTTTTTGAATTCCTGTTCTTGCAGGTTATTAGAGTAACAAAGAAACAAGAAGCAACATGTTTAATACTCCACATCAAAATCACGACAACAAGAACATGTATCAGAATAGGATGACAAGAACAAGAGAAGAAGCAAACCAAATGAACGTGGAGGCTCCTTCAAGTGATGGCCAACAATCCAACCAACGTCCCAGAAAAAGGACCTATCGCCGCCACACACAGCAACAAATTGATGAAATGGATACGTAGGAACCATTTTTATATATTTTATCTGAATGTGATCATATATAATATATCTTTACTTGCTCTATATTTTTGGTATTAATTTTTTGAACTTGGTTTTGTCAACAGTTTCTTCAAGCAGTGTCCTAACCCTAACGATGCTCAGAGAAGAGAGTTGAGCCTCCGGACTGGATTAGACCCAACCCAAATCAAGTTTTGGTTTCAGAACAGGCGCACTTCGCTGAAGGTAATTTAGACCAACTGCATGTATTTTTTTGTTGTTGCAAGCAATGTGGCTGTTGCCATGCATATTGCCGTCGTTGTGGTGTAAATTTAATTTTTATTAGCATCAAATATATTATAATCCATTATTATCAACTCTTGTATATATTTCACTCTCAACTCTATTACTTTTACATATCCTATGAATTTATCACCTATGTTATAAAGAAAAATAATTTGTTTGATGACTAAATAGTCTGTTGCGGCCTAATGCAGTTTCATGTTATGCGATGCAGCACCACAATGTAATTTTTACTGTGATTTACATTGCACTTCAATGGCAGCCTGATGCGGTTGCAAACATTGCCGCAACCGCAGTATTATGATTGCATCATGATCCCCAATTTGAAACACTAATAATATATATATATATATATATATATATATATATATATATACACACACACACTTGCTTGCTATAGAATAGATATTTGAAATTTAAGCTATAAACTTTATTAATTAAATGTTTCTTTTCTGTGGTGATCTCATAATATATGACTAATTATATTTTATATAGGTTCAAACTGATCGAGGTGAGAATGAGCTATTAAAGATTGAGAATGAAAAACTTCGAGATGAACTTAATAGATACAAGGGGACAATTGTTACCACATGCAAAGTATGTGGAAGTTCCACTACCGCTGGGGAAATGTCACATGACGATCAGCAGCTAAGACTGGAGAATGCTCTCTTAAGGAAAGAGGTACCTCATCGTTTGTTACGATTTTCAAAATAAATATGCGCAGAAAAAAAAAATAATGATCGAACAATTATGATTAACTTTTATCGTGTAAGTACATTAAATTAAATCATTCTTAATTATTCGCAACAACAACTTTAATTGTTTCATTGTTTGTAAAAAAAAAACCGCCAGCTTGAAAGGTTTATGGGCGAGACGCCAACAGATCCTGCAGACTCTCGTGCCAATATAACATCATCCAACAATAGCACTCATGTTGCTTCACGCTCTGTCGATTTTGGAGTTGCCGGTGGTAGCAATGGAGCACGCCACCGCATGGTAGGAGAGGCTTTCAGCGTTGGTGGCTCCTCAGTACAGATTCAGGGTCTTAATGAGAAGCGAAGGATTATAGAGCTTGCTGTTGTTGGAATGGATGAACTGACCAAATTGGCTAGGACATATGGACCCCCTCTTTGGCTTCCCACCAATCATGTCACTGAGATTCTGAATGGAGAGGAATACATGAAGTATTTCCCAAGGGTTAATGGTCCCAACACGTTTGGATTAAGGCTTGAGGGATCAAAAGAATCTGTGGTGGTCATGATTAATGCTCCTGATCTTGTAGATATCCTCATGGATGTGGTGAGTCATTAATGTTCATTCTACCAACATTTTCTATGCCTTATTATTTGCATTAATGTTTCAAAAATTTGGACCAAACCATCCGGTTCAATCAGGTTGAACCGAGTTGAACCGTGTTAAATTGCATGGCTGGTTTGGTTCAATCAATTCATATTATATTTAAAATTTGTTTTAATAATACTTTATTTATTTGCAGTATGATTTTTTTTTTATTGATAAATGTTAGCAAATATGTGTTAGATTAATATTTACTTTTCATATGAGTTTGATCTCTAGTCTTTATTTTAGAATATTTTTTTGTAGACTATATTTAGAATATTATTCTTTTATTTTAATTAAGAAAAAAACATTGGTTTACATGCATACTAAAAATATGTGAAATATCCCTCTGTTTATATCATTAAATTTGTTTTCAGAATCAATGGTCAAATATGTTTTGCGGCATTGTTTCTAGAGCAGCAACACTTGAAGTCCTTTCAACTGGAGTGGGAGGTAACTACGATGGAGCCTTGCAAGTGGTAAGTACTAATTTAATTTCTTATACTTAATTTTAATATGCATTTCATCTAATTAATCTTTTTCTAAATGTTATTTTTTAGATGACAGCTGAATTTCAAGTCCCCTCCCCACATGTTCCTACTCGTCAAAACCATTTTGTGAGATACTGTAAACTGCATCCAGATGGAATATGGGTAGTGGCTGACGTGTCCTTGCATCTGTTAAATGCAACATCTGCTAGTAGTAGTAGTAGTACTGCTTCAAGAACCCAAAGAAGACCCTCTGGTTGTTTGATTGAGACACTCCCAAATGGTCTCACTAAGGTCTTACCACATTTCACCTTCACCTAAAATAGTTAATGTCTTTGTTCATGTCTATGTACCATTGTTTATAATGTTGGATTAGTATAGTTAACTTTATCAATTATTTGTTGTTTTGTTTTTCCTTAACAGGTTACATGGATTGAAAATGTAGAAGTTGATGATCAGGTGGTGCAAAATATATATATACCTCTAGTTAATTCTGGACTTGCTTTTGGAGCTCAACGCTGGGTAGCTACATTACATCGACAAAGCGATCGTCTTGTTTTTAGAACAGCCACCAACGTTCCACAGGAACATCATGGTATATAACTGTTTTTTTTTTTTTTTTTTTTTAAATATATGAATGACAGATATATATTTATGTATAACATTATATATGTACAGTGAAATTGACTCCGGAGGGAAAGAAAAGTATATTGAATCTTGCGGAAAGGTTGGTAGCTAGCTTTAGTACAAGTATTGGTTCTTCTACAGCACATGCTTGGACAAAGGTACCTGGAAATGGACCGGAGGTTGTAATGGTCATGACGAAAAGATATATCGATGAATCGAGCATTGACAAACCTGTCAGTGTAGTGCTCAGTGCTGCTACTTCTTTTTGGCTTCCAGTTCCTCCAAGGAGGGTGTTTGATTTTCTTCGAGATCAAAACACAAGAAAACATGTATGTGTCTACTAAGATGTCTAAAGTTCTGTAATGTGTTATTAGCACAATTAATTAATTGTTGAAGCTTACATATTTAATTGAATTTACAGTGGGATATTCTCTCCGCGGGCGGTATAGTTCATGAATTGGCTCACATTTCAAATGGTCGTGATTCTGGAAACTATGTCTCCTTATTTCGTATCACTGTAAGTTATGTAAAATTAAAATTGGTGCAGTATATTAGTCATAATAAGAACACATATTCTAACATTCTCTTTGGGTAAATATATTTTTACTGTAGAGTGAAAATTCAGAGCAGAGTGATGTGGTAGTACTGCAAGAGAATTGCACTGATGTAACTGGGTCATATGTAGTATATGCGCCTGTGCAAATCCCTACAATGCATGAAATCCTGAATGGCGGCGACTCAAGTCGTCTTACTCTGCTTCCCTCCGGATTCGCTATTTTTCCAGATGGGGGTATAACAAATGGAGGACCAATTATGAATGTTGGATCTGGAGGGTCTCTTGTCACAGTTGCATTTCAGATTATAGTTGATTCTATTCCACATGCAAGGCTAGCTCTGGGTTCAATCACCACTGTTAACACTTTGATCAAGAACACTGTGGAAAGGATTAAAACTGCAGTGATGCCTAATGGCATCTAATTTCATTACCTTCATAAGGTATTAATCAAATTAATTAAGCACTACTCTCTCTTGCATTGTAATGCCTTAGTTTTAGTAGTGGCTAAGTTCATTACTTAAAAAAGGTTCTGGATTCTTTACGGTCACGCAATCAGATAACCGTCAGTCTGATTAAGATTGGATGGTCCTCAGTTCAAAATAGATAATTTTAGTTTTCAAAAAGAAAATCAAAATATGCTTATTTTTGGACCGTTTATGACTGCATAGAATCAAAATTCCTTAAATGATTGCCATGTGTGTTTTATTCATTGAAAATCTCAAGAATAGAAAGTACCAAGCTTTTATGTGGTGCATGCAGGCAGAACAAAGCTAGGATGACAAGCTTGGTGTTTTTGAAACAAGTCAATGAACGCACCTTGGAGTATCTTTTTTAATGTTGGAACTTTGAAAGAACTTAGGTTCGGGTATTGACTTTCACCTATTGAAAAACCGAAATACTTTCCACCAGGTCTTGTTGTTTTAACTTGGAATAACTGCAAATTTTATCTTCCTTGTTTATTTTAGGTCATAAAGTTTTTGTGTTGTATTGTCTACTTGAGTAAACTTTACTCAAATTGGTTTTGTAATGTTGACTTTGTTGTGACAATGTACACTAGAGCAAATTTTGACTCTTTTATGTATTTCTTTGTATGTTTAGGCCGGTTGCGTGAGGTTTAAAATTTAGA
>Ga0315914_1005769_pt1 | contig 17868 bp, 11 predicted proteins | sample MpolenodulesMG_FD_203920 | JGI IMG/M metagenome (GOLD analysis project Ga0315914, IMG submission 203920) | Medicago polymorpha root nodule microbial communities from Los Angeles, California, United States - elongated nodules | ecosystem: Host-associated > Plants > Roots > Nodule | place: USA...
GTCTCACAAAATCCACTTCATCCAAGAATCCATCAAAATCTATAGACTTTTGAATACCAAGAGACAATTTACAAGTCATGAGAAATCTCAATTGAATACCAACGGAATTGGTTGCCCTGAAAAAAAAAGTCATGATTGTCTTAATTGAATACCACAAGATTGTTTTATATTTTATAAAAGTCTTGATTGAATACCACCAGACTTTTTTATTTTAAAAAAGTCTTTTAAAATTCCTTGAAATCACAATTCAATACACCCCACTAATGTTTAAAAACATAAGTCTCCATATGTTAAGATATAATTATTCCTTAAAAAAATAAATATAACATTTGTAAGGATAAATTTTCAAACAGAAAATTCAAATATTTATAAAGTCCAGAAATTTAAGTTGCACAACATTTCATATTTCAATTTATAACATCCGAAAACCTTATTTTCTAATATATTCATAATACATGTTTCCTTTGCAAAACCTTATTTTCTACCAATTTTTTTTTGCTAATAATGTCCCATTTACTTCGTGAAAATATTCCATGTTTTCAATTTCTAAAATATGCGTTCATTTCAACTTACTAATAAGGAGATGTAAGCCTCCTGAAATGAACTTATTTTGAAAAAAAATTGAAAAAATCAAAAAAATTGACTTAACTGAGAAGGCTATTTGACTTAATTGAGAACAAGTTTTCGATGGTTGAAGAGATGAGTTCTTTATGTTGGGGTGAGGGCAAGGAGGCGTGGCAGTGGAGAAGGGTTATTGGCTTGGGATGAAGAGCAAGTGGAGGAGTGTAGTGTCTTGTTAAATTCTATTGTTTTGCAGATTGGTGTGGATAACAATGACATTTGCATTCGTTTAAAACGTACATTGTAAGCGAAGCTTATTATTACTTGGTTTCAACGGATCTCAACTCTTTTTGAAACTACATACATTATTTAAAGGTATGTTTTTTTTCTTCTTGTTGCTGCTTCGAATCGTATCCTACAACAAATAACTTATTCAGGTGGGAGTGTGCTTCAAACTAATGTGCAACTTTGTGTGGGAGGTAGTGGTAACCATCATTTAATTCAATTTGGCCATTTAGGAGGATTCTCAAAGAGTTTTCTCTCAGCTTTATATCTAATTTGGCTTGCATGTGTTTGAGTAATTTGGAAAATAAAAAACAAGCGCATTTTTCCTTATAAGTAGGGGTACATGAGTTGGGTCAACCCGGAAAACCCACCCCAAAAAATCCAAAAAAGTGGGTTGGGTTGGGTAACTGGGTGAGTATGATTTTAAAAATGAAAAACCCATAAAAAATAACGGATTTCGGGTAAAACCAGACCCAAACCGAGTAAACCCACTTACTCAATAATGCCAATATTTTTATTTTTAATTTTATTGGGAAGAATGATAATACAAAAGATTTTAATCATAAATCAAGTCTAATTTTCAAAACTGACACAATACATTCTATATTGAAAATCAAAACATATTAAAATTACAAATTCAGATGTTGCACTTTTTGATTATTATGATGCTAATGTAATTTTATGTCATGCAGTTTTAGTTTGTTGCAAGTATTTTATGAAGAAATTTATTAAAAAATAAAAAAGTTGAGTGTTTATGAAAAAAATGAGGAGTCATCATTTACTCATTTAATATTAACAAAAAAATAAAAATAGAAAATAATTTGGGTAACCCACTACCCAACCCAACCCAAACCGAAAATTAATGAGTTTGCCCAAATCGGCCCAATAGTAAAACTAGTGATTATTTACCTCACCTAAACCGGAGCACCCTATATGGTTCGGGTCTCGGGTTTGACAAAACCCAACCCAAATCGGTCCATGTACACCCTTCATATAAGAAAAAAGCGTGCAACATTTACTTGACAAAAGTTAAACTTCAATCTTTTTAGTGGTTGAAAGCGAAATATGTTACATTTATTTTTGGCTATCATTTTTGGTGGCGTAACTCCTTGTATGTTTGGAAGCACTTTCTTAGTTTGTTTACTTGCTTCTTTTATACGCGTGTTTTACCCGTTGTGCGTTGTAATTGTAAATGTTATCTATGTCTTTTTCTAACACTTCTTATATGCGGGGAGAACTTGATCGTTTGGTTAATATAATTCTTTTTAGCTTCTAAATAATAATAATAATTGTGTCTAATGAGCATAAGCAAATGACATAATACGGCAAAATAATGCTCGTAATTATACCGCAATGCATTTCCTTATCATCATAATTTTGTTGATTCCTTCATTTGGCATTATTCACAACTGAAACGGTTACATTCCCATTCATGTCAACTGTAAAGTATATGGAACCAACATTTATATTTTGTGTCACACGTAATCTAATAAAAAATAATGTTATATTAATTTCCACATTCCAAACTTTGTACGTATCTGTGGGACATGAACCATGCTTTTTTGTTTTTTTCCTTCTAGTGTCGCAAGCCTAGAAATAATGTTTTTTTCCTCCAAATTTAAAATGCACTTACAAGTTATTTTACATTTACCTTTCTAAAATGATGTTTGAGAAATCCATCAAATCAAATTAATCTTTAAATATTTTGTCGACATTCCTTCTGTATTTGAAAATACTTATAAATGTACATGTTGCTAATTGTTCCATTATAATATAATTCTAATATTTATTTTGACTTAGTTCTAATTATTAACTATAAATATGTAAAGTTCGGCTCATAATATTCCTCATCCATATAAAAAATTGTCTCTTCTTCTCTCCAAACAATTAAATTTCCCACTTTCACATACAACCCAAAACAAGAAAGAAAAAAAATGGCTCGCGAGGCTCAATCTATAATAAGGTTATTGATGGTGCTATTGTTTCTGGGTGTTATTATGATTTGGATAATGATGCCCACAAATACTTTCAATCTAAAATGGCTGCCTAAAATCCGTGGCAAGGCTGATCCTACCTATTTTGGTGCACAAGGTATATATTTTTACTCAAATATTATGCATTTCACTTTTTTGTATTCTTGCGTTCATTAACTATTTAATGCTGATTAATTAACATAATAATATTCATATCATACTCTTTGTCAAAAAAATAAAAATATTCATAGCATACTCATATAATATTAATTGTTCTTATTTCAGGTGAAACGATCCTCATGTACACTTTTCCAGTCTTATTAATTGCTACTTTGGGATGTGTCTATCTACACATAGCCAAAAAATCATCAAATGAGAGCAACATAGAAATGTAATATTTTTTTACCTTAATCTAGTTATCCCTATTTGTGCTATTGTATGATTTTAATATATGAATCTAATTAATATATGTATTTTTTTGCACAATCAGTGGCAATGGGAAGAAACATGGGACAACCATATGGAACCGTCCAATGCTTGTAAAAGGACCTCTTGGAATTGTTTCTATCACAGAAATAGCATTCTTGCTCATGTTCATTGCACTTCTTGTTTGGTCTTTTACAACTTATTTGCACATCGGTTTTAAAACAGTCTCAAAAATAGCGGCAGAATACGGCAATACAGTGTAATATTTCTCTCAACCAAACACTTAACAATAGCTTATAAGGAATTTTTTGTAATTATAAAAAATTCAAACATGTGTGAAGTAAAATAATTTTGTTTATAAAAAGGACATGATGGAGTATCTTATCATACCTATTAAATAGGTTTTGAATCACCAATGCAATGTTGAAAAGTTGACAACATGTCTCTTTAAGAAAATATTATGAATTTGATTCTTGGAGTCGTCTATATGAAAGGTAGCTCAACCTTAATAAAAAAAATCAGATATTAATCCGTCAAGTTCATAATTAATCATATAGTAGACTAAAAAACCTAAGCCGTAAAAATATCATGTGGCACCTATTAAAGGTTAAAGATCCTAATTATGGTTGGGTTTGCAAAAATAAATATTGAATTGCAATTTGTGGTAACAATCACAATATATATGTGTTGCGAACCAAAATATTGTGAAAAACTATGATCAACTTTTTTTCCAATAGCTAAAAATATTGTATTGATAATAGTTCAAAAAACAACGTATGGAATGCTACTTCAATTGAAGTCGTAGATACATTAAAAAAAGTTGTTATTATATTGAATTGTACTATCAACACATTTCCTTAAGACAATTTATTGATTGAATTTATATATATAGACTTATCAAATCACGTGGGCTCCTCATAAATTTAGCTAGACTTAAATAAATTTTAACTAATAAATAAAAATATAATTTTAAAGAATGTGTTAGAAAGTGTGTTGTTATATTATTTATGTGATGTAATGTTATATTGTGGTGTTTTTTTTACAGTGAGCAAGAGAAGTTGTATAGTGTGGGAATATGGTTAGGTCTTGTTGGAAACATATGTTTGGCATTCTTGTTTTTCCCGGTGACACGTGGATCATCTGTGCTACCAATATTTGGACTCACTTCGGAAGGATGCGTCAAGTATCATATTTGGCTTGGACACATGCTCATGGCAATTTTCACAACTCATGGAATTTGTTACATCACCTATTGGTCATCTACTAATAAAATGTCAGAGGTTAGTTAGTCATAAATTATAATTATAATCAAGACTAAGACTATGCTCCCTCCTTACCTGTGATTTAAATAGTGTGTAATGTTTTAATTTACTTTTACAAGAGTTAACCCAAGAGGAAGATTAAAATTAAATAAATTAATACATTTTTGAAAATTATCTTTTTATTGCTAAAGAAAATGTATACAAGAGTTAACTCACTTGGTTGATACGACGATGTTGACTTGAGACCTTGAAGTGTATTCATCTTAATGTCTCAGGTTCAACTTTTCGAATGTCTATTTCGGTGGGCTGGTCTATATAGATATTTGCTTTGACTTTAAATGAGTCCCCCGTAAGTGGTCAGTGATATTGGACACTCGAATAAGTTGGTAGTCCTCAGGTTGAATATTGACTTTTCAAAAACAAAAAAAAACTCATACTTCGCAAGGAAGTCAGTTCAACTACCACTACCAACATAATGACCTCTTTAGTGAATGATCTATAAGCACTTCTATTAACGCTCAATGAAATGTCTGTCTTCACCTTAGTTAGCCTAACATAAATTTTTTCCAAATAAAAAAAAAGAAAATATATACAAGTCTCATGAATGCCTTTTCAAGTTATTTTTGTGCTTAGTATTGTATTTAGCTCACGGGGCTATGACTTTAATTTATTGCAGATGTTGGTATGGACCAAAGTTGGAGTATCAAATTTGGCTGGAGAGATATCCTTGCTTACTGGTTTGTTCCTATGGGTTGCAACCATTCCCAGAATTAGGAGAAAATTCTTTGAGCTCTTTTTTTACACTCATCACCTTTACATAATCTTCATCATCTTCTACATATTTCATGTTGACATTTCCTTTTCATTCACTATGCTCCCTAGTTTCTACCTCTTCTTGGTTGATCGTTTCCTAAGGTTCTTACAATCTAGGCGCGGAGTTCGTTTGGTTTCATCTCGTATTTTGCCATGTGAAGGTGTAGAACTCAACTTCTCTAAGGGGCATGGTAATTAACACCATCTTAAAGTAGACTCTTAGGTCTTATTCAAGTGAATTTATTTGAGTTTATCTACTGACAACTGTTTGAGAGAGCTTATAGAAATTACTTATGACATATTCATAAGTTATTTTCAGCTTATAATTTTAGGAGCTAATGTGATATGTTTTTGGCAGGGTTGACTTATAATCCAACAAGTGTGATGTTCATAAATGTACCAAGCATATCAAAGTTGCAATGGCATCCATTTACTGTTACTTCTAACAGTAAATTGGAACCAGAAAAGCTAAGTGTTGTCATTAAAAGTGGAGGAAATTGGACACAGAAGCTCTACCAGTTGCTTTCAAATCCTTCGGCTATCGATCGTCTTGGAATATCTGTTGAAGGTCCTTATGGACCTGCTTCAACCAATTACTTAAGGTCTACATCTTAAAAAATTAAAACCAATTTGAAGTATAGATATAACATTATCTTTTGCTTTGTTAGAAATAATTTCATTGATTTTATAATAGTAACTTTTTTTTGTTCTTGTATCAGGCATGACACACTTGTGATGGTGAGTGGAGGAAGTGGCATCACACCATTTATCTCAATCATTAGAGAGCTGATATATCTTAGCACTACATTCAAATGCAAGACACCAAACGTTGTCCTAATTTCTTCATTCAAGAATACTTCATGTCTATCAATGCTAGATTTGATCCTACCAATTTCTGGCACATGTGACATTTCTAATATTCAACTCCAAATTGAGGCATACATCACAAGAGACAAAGAGTTTAAACCGGATACTCCGATTCATCCCCAAACTCTATGGCTCAAGCCAAATCCATCTGATGAACCAATACATGCTATGTTAGGTCCAAACAGTTGGCTTTGGCTTGGTGCAATAATCTCATCCTCTTTCATCATCTTCCTTATTATAATTGGGATCATTACTCGTTACTACATTTTCCCTATCGATCATAACACGAATGCAATATTCTCGGATCCTTTAAGGGCTTTCCTTAACATGCTAGTAATATGTGTGTCGATAGCTGTTGTTTCAAGTGTAGCTGTCTTATGGAACAAACAAAATGCTAAAGAAGCAAAACAGATTCAGAACTTGGAAGGGTCATCACCAACAGTTTCACCAAGTTCAATGATTTACAATGCTGATAGAGAATTAGAAAGCCTTCCATATCAGTCCCTTGTTGAAGCTACCAATGTGCATTATGGTCAAAGACCTGATCTTAAAAGTAAGTCATTTATCTCTAGAGAAAATATTTTTCATATATTTTGAAGTTGTAAAATATAAGTTATTTACAACAATCTCCATTCTCCATGAATTAAAATCACTCTTTTTTTTTACAGGACTTCTATTTGAAATAAAAGGGTCAAGTGTGGGAGTTCTTGTTTCAGGACCTAAACAAATGAGGCAGGAAGTTGCATCCATTTGCTCATCTGGTTTAGTTGAAAATCTGCATTTTGAATCAATCAGTTTTACTTGGTAATTTTGCTCATTCTAATAGAAAGGGTGCAAATCTTTCATGATTCAAAAATCTGTATAATTTGTTTGTCAATTTTGGAGAATTCGTGTACTTTAATTGTTTTCTTCTCTATTATTACTAAGTAAGTGCTTCTAATGGTTTTCAGTTGTTTCCTTTTTAATTTATTTTGAAGGAAGAGAAATTATTGTATCATCGCTGTTTAAACCAGTCTTTGGCTGAGGAATAAAGTATTAATTGTCACATTCACCACTTATATATAGTCAACAATAATTTGGCCTAATTGTCTAGCATATAATGTATGAATGAAGTTTAATGATATATATCTTGGTTCTCATAAGTATCAATCTTCTCAACAAGTAAAAAAGAAAGAGTACAGAATGTGGAATTAGAAGTTTATATACGGGTAATAACATCATTGACATGACTCTATTCTCAAGGACATATAAAGCCTTGTAACTTTTAAAGCCTAGTAATTTTTTGAGGGAAGAGTACTACTTGTATATTTTTTTCGAATTAGTAATAATTTCTTTCAATATTTTCGATATCTTGCTTACATGCCAAGCGACAGCCACTCCTCGCTGCTTGTAATGAATCACAATAAGTTTTTCAGACAAATTCAATTTCATTGCAGTCACAACCTTCATGCACCCACAACTTATTTCTTCCCCTATCTAAGTGTGGTTGGATGAGATAATCAGAAATTAATGAGAAATTAAAATTCTAAGCAATTCAAATGAATTATCTTTATTTGGGTAGAGTAATAAATAATTTCATTGTTATTATTTTTGGATACTTTTATAAAATTTAAAATTTTCGGGTCAACTTTGAAATTATTTATTAATTGCTATGTCCAAACAATAACATTTAAAAATGAAAACGATTCAATTGAATCATTTTTATTGTTTACAATTTTAATTTCTTTAAAATTTTCAATTACCTCAACCCAGACGCTCTTAGGGGCTAGTTTGCAATTTTTTGATTTTTTTTTTTTGATAAATAGAGATAACTTTCATTAACCAACACAGATATTACAAACTATATGGAATCAGGAATCAACTAAACAAAGAAACAAGAGTTGAGCTCAAACAAACAAAAAAACCATTAGCCTCGCAACCGAGTCATCAGAGTTTGCACCTTCTTGAATTGCAATCCTCTAATGTAAGCAACCATTTTGATTTGGTTAAGGAGTTGTTGAACAGATCGGTAACAATTATGAAATCTTCTATCATTCCTCTCCTTCCAGGTCATATTAAGAGTCACACTTAACATCATTTTATGAGCTTGATGCATACCATTGTTCCTGTTACAATGAGACTGGACATATTGCAAAATAGATTGCCAGTTGCTAGTATTGACGCTCATGTTCATCCATCATAGCACCTTTCCACACATCATCAACATATTCACAAGAAAAAAATAGATGAGAATGATTTTCATTCTCCTTGGTACACAAAATGCAAACCTGATCACATTGGATACCTACTTTAAGCATCCTATCACATCACAAGTTGGCAATCTAGCATGAATAATTAACCAAGTAACAAACAAACATTTTGGAGGGGCTGCATTATTACATATCATTTTCCTCCACCCAACCTTAGCAAACTCACCTCTTAAAGCATTATACCTTCTCTTAATATAGAAATTAGCTTGTTGAAATACACTGCCATTAACACTTGAAATAGTCTTCACTGCACCAAAGACTTTTTTTATTACCCATGAAGCTTGTGCAGGCACATCCATGAGTAGCACATTCCTCCCCTTAGTGTAATATTCACGAACCCACTTCACCCGTAAAACATCCTTCTTTTTGGCCAAGGTCCAAAGAAGTTTACAAGTTGCAACTTGATTCCAAATTTTCAAATCAATTACATTCCAACCACCAGCTGTCTTAGGCAGACATATATGCTCCCAAGCAATAAGAGCTCTCTTGAAGGTGCCAGATTTTCCAGTCCAGAGAAATACCCTACAAGCTGTTTGAATGAGCTTTAGAACCTTCTGAGGAAGCACAAAAACCTGACTCAAATAAGTTTGAACACCAAACAAGACAAATTTGATAAGTTGTAACCTACCAGCATACGATAACAACTTAGAAAATCAATTTTCAATTATGACAATGATCTTCTTCACCAAAGGTTGACACTGAATAACAGATAATATTTGGAGGACAATGAGACCCCAAGGTACCTAAAAGGAAGTTCACCTTTGATGAGGTTAAACTTAGTGACAATAGTATCTTGAACACTCATGTATACCCTAATAACTTTTTGAAAATTTATTAGGGTCAAATTGAAAATTTTATGAAATTTAAGAATAAAAATGCAAAATTTGAAAAAATTATACGGAAAAATATTGAAATTCCTAACTTTTAGGTGTAATTTGAAATTCTCTAAATTTGACTCGGACAAAATACTTCATAAATTTCTATTATTTCGAAAATTCTCCAAATCATCATTCAAACAATGAAATTTATCTAAAAAATTTGAATTCTCTCAAAAAATTACATTCTTTTGTTCAAACACACTCTAAAATTATCAAAGATCTTCTAATAGCACTGTTACTTCATCTATGTTCATGCCTTTGAAGAAACAAGCAAAACTGTAAAACTGTCATTGCTTATTTTCAATAAAACATCATTTTTTATTTATTTCTAAAGCATTATGCCGAACCTCAACAAATCTTTCATGAAGATGTGAACCCAATGCCTCAAGTGTCAAAGTAAGGCGTCTTGTATATTCAACCACTCAGATCAATGTGTTTAAAGGCTCTCAAACAAAAGAGCTTAAATGCTTCATTTGTAACTAAGCCTTTAGCCATATAAGTTTCATACACTCCATGTGCAATTAGCAAGTGCTTATCACTATTTGTGACAATGACCCCACTTCCTTGACTAAACCATTCTTGCTTCACAGGATGTTTGTGTTGTTGAATAAGTTGGCTAAGTGAAGTTCCATTTGGATGTGAATTTACTTTCTTTTAGAATTTGTGGTTGGGTCTTACACAATCTTATAAAGTCACTTTGAGAGGTGAGGATTTCTTCCACCCACTTATAAACACATGTTCATGTCATATTTTATCTCACGACCAACATCATTGAGCTTGATTTGTGGATATAAATGGTGGGTGATCCGATAGCAGAAACCTGATAACAGGTGATCCAATGGATCTTAGAGAATAGAGAGACTCTGATACTATCTTAAAAACTGTGGTTGAGTCTTACACAACCTCACAAAACCAGCATGTGAGGTGAGGATTGCCCTCACTTATAAACTCCTGTTTAGGCCATATTTTATATGATGTAGGGCTCTTTAACACTTTCCGGTGTAAACATGCAATTTCAGAATCTATTGTTTGATTATGAATTAATGATGAATAATATGCTTCCTAATTAGGTGATAGAGATAATATTTGATGTATGTTACTTAATTTGGTGATAGTTTTAAGCCTTTTAACTAAATGAAATGAATGAATACGATTTGGTGTCAAATTTATTTTGATACCATGGTGTCATTTGATCATGATCCTTTTTGTCTTTTGAATATGTTCACAAGAATTAGTATCAATTTTGGGGGATTTGGGTGTCTCGCACCGCTCTCAAAATTGATACATAATTCACTTAAAAAATGATTTTTTTTAGTAGTAGGAAGTATTTATTTAGTTATTAAATGATAATATCTATTAACCTTAATCTTTTATTTGTATTTTTTTGTTCAAGCTTCTATTTGTATTATTTTTGCTAAAAAAATGATAATAAATGATTGAGGTTTTATTTTTTGAGGGAATAAATGATTAAGGTTAATCCGCAGTAGTATCATAACGAGTTTGTCTAACATCTATACGGAGAATGCTTTTGCATCATGCATTAATGTCATTTTTTATTATTTGATTAATAAGTCGCATCACATCTCATTTAATTTAGTAGTGGAGTTTATTGATCAAATGGTGAAAACTAACTTATGCATAATACGAAACTTGTTTCACTTGTACACTATAAAATTGATTTTCCTCTCTTAGATGAACTAATACTAAAAAAATGTTAGAAAAACCTTTTAGTAACATAGGCTTTACCTTAATTTACTCAAATGTTACTGAACCTAATTGAGATAAATAATGATAAGTTATAAAAAACACTATAAACTAATAAAAATAAGTTACAAGCTTATGAAAAAGTGGCGGTTATCAAACAATTTCTTTTATAGTCAAATGAACTAATAAGGCTTAGTGTCTGTTTGTATAAGACTTATTTTGAGTTTATGCAAATAAATGAGTTATTTTTGTATTATTTATAAATTTGTCACTGTAGTTTATGAAAAAACAAGTTGTGAAAATACAATTGTCGTTAACGAAAATTATAAATTAGCATAAAAGTTTAGTCATTTGTATAACTATTTTTCATAAGCAACGGACCCATAATCCACACGTTATAAGCTCAAAAATGAGTTTTGTCAAACACATCCTTAATATCTTAATCCCACTGCATTGTCTGACCTTCATTTGCAGCATTGGTTGATTCTTCATTCGGCATTAATCACAACACTGAGACAGTTACGTAGCTCCCGTTCATTTTTCTTTTTTTTGATGATACGTAGCTCCCATTCATGTCAACGATTCACATTAATATTTTCTGTCACACGTAATCTTATCAAAAAACAAATACAATAATGCTATATTAACATATTAATTTCCACATTCCAAACTTTGTACGTTGCATAGGGACGTGAACCATGCTTTGTTGTTTTTATTTTTCTGGGTCGCAAGCTTAGTAGCAATTTTTGGGATTTTTCCTGTCCCTTTTTTCATGTTGTCTATTACTCCATCCATCCGATCTCGATTATAAACGGTTTTTTTTACTTTTTAAATTTATTGAATAAATGATGTATGTAGTTTATAATATAGATCACATACATAATTTATTTAATGAACTTAAAAAATAAAAAATTATTTATAAGACGTCTTTGCTATTTCTAACTATATTAATTACTATTTCTTTATCTACTTACATACCTCTATTTATTATACATCTTTTTCTTCAATCAACGTTAAATATCGTGTTAAAAACATAAAACAACCCTCTCTTAAAGGATAAAATTGTGAAAACAATACTCCATCCGTTTCAAAATGAGTATCGTTTTAGGCAAAATAAATTGTTTTATAATGAATGTCATTTTCAGTTTCCAATGCAGTAATAACTTTTTCTTTTCAATTGTACCCTTCAATTAAGATTATATACACTACTTCCAAAGTATTATTTTTTCTTTAATGAAAAACAAACCCATGATTTGGTAAAATAACATATCTCTTTCTTTTAATTAATGAATTTTTTAATATTTGTGTAAAAACCATAAACAACACTCATTTTAAAACGGAGACAGTAGTGATTACAAACAACTTTAATAAACGTGCACTTCTTTAAAAACATAGCTATTATTTTCTACATAATAATTTTTATTAATAAGCGTGCACTTCTTTAAAAAATACATAAAGACAACGGGAGTACATTTTCGGGATAATGATACACCATCTCTGATTACGACAAAAAGAAAACAAGTATTCACTTCGTCTCAAAATATAAACAAAAGTTGATCAACAAAAGTTAATGTATTTAGTTTAAAATTTGTACCAAATACATCAACTTATGTTGACCAATTTTTGTTTATATTTTGGGACGGAGGGGGTGCTTTTTTTACAAGGGAAAACAACTCCAAGTTAAAAAATATATTTACAAATGATTTTACATTTATCTCACTCTAAAATGATGGGTGGGAGATTTTTTTTTTTTTGAAGTAACGTAATAGCTAAAAATACGAATAAGTAAGAAACTCAGAGTTCGAATCTTAATATGATATCTATACCAACTAAGCTATGTTTACAAAAGAGATGGTGAGAGATCTATCAAATCAAAAATATTTTGCCTACATTTTGCCTGTACTTCAAAAATACTTATAAAGTAGCAAATTGTCCCATTATAATAATTCTACTTATTTTTGCAAAAAAAAAATTCTACTTATTATTTACTATAAATACGCAAAGTTAGACTCAGATTCTCATTGATATGATTCGGTTTCTCTTCTTCTCTCTAAACAATTAAATTTTCACACAGAACCGAGAAGAAACAACAACAAAAAATGGCTCAAGATAAAGTGAAAAGGTCACCTTCTCAAATAAAATATGAATTAATTCAATCTACAATAAAGTTATGGGTGGTGTTACTGTTTCTGGGTTTAATTTTCATTTTTATATTGATGCCTACATATACTTTCAAACACACATGGAATCCTCAATTCCAAGCAAAGACTAATTCTACATATTTTGGTGCACAAGGTCACTTTCTTATTCAATTATGCATTTCATTTCATTTTTTTGTGTGTTTTAATTCATTTATATGTTGATTAATTAATAATGATATCTGAATATTCCTATGATGTTCTAATTAATTTCAGGTTCAAGGATTCTTATGTACACTTTTCCAGTGTTGTTAATGGCCACTTTGGGATGTGTCTACCTCCACATAGCCAAAAAATCAAATGAGAGCAATATGGAAATGTAACATTTTTGTTCTCTTAATCTTTGTTAACATCCCTATTTGCATAATTATTATAAATCTAATCTTTGAGTTTTTGCATAATTAGTGGCAATGGGAAGAAACATGGGACAACCATATGGAATCGTCCAATGCTTGTAAAAGGACCTCTTGGAATTGTTTCTATCACAGAAATAGCATTCTTGCTTATGTTCATTGCTCTTCTTGTTTGGTCCTTTACAACTTATTTGCATAACGACTTTACAACAATCACATCAAAATCAGAGGCAGAAGATGGCGAGAAAGTGTAATTATTTCTTTCAACCCAACACTTTTTTTTATAACCCTCGATTATGTGAGAACGACTCCGAATAATCTAGAGCTTAGTCAAAAGTTAATAGAATCTGGCTAATAATTATTTAAGTTAGAATTCGAACGCCGGTTATCTTAGATTCAAATGTCTTTAACTAGAACTCATTAATAAACTTGGGACATTGATCCAAATATATTTCGAAGAATTGATATCAAGTGCAACTAATTATGGTCATATTACAATTGTAGTAGTAACATAAAAATCTTTGATGTCACAGTCATGATAACGGTTTGATTATGTTGATAGTGAATTGCGATGTTTTTGTTTTGATTATGTTGGTGGTGATTTACTGATTTGTGACAGGTGGCAAGAGAAAATAGAAAGTGTGGCCCTAAGGTTAGGTCTTGTTGGTAACATATGTTTGGCATTCTTATTTTTCCCAGTAACTCGTGGATCAACCGTGCTACCAATATTTGGCCTCACTTCTGAAGGTTGCATCAAGTACCATATTTGGCTTGGGCACGTGCTTATGACACTTTTCACTGCTCATGGAATTTGTTACATTATCTATTGGGCATCTACTCATCAAATTTCACAGGTTAGTCATCAATTAAGATTTGGATTAACTTAGTTTGATTGCGCGGAATTAGCCGGATCGTTAGATATTAATCAGATGTATGAAATTTAGATTTAAATTCAATTTTTTAAAATTTAAAATTTGAGATTAAAATCTGGATCGTCTGATCTTAATCGAATAATCTAGATGTGATTGAGTGTTGTGTAGTTACAACCTAATTTCAACACACAATCTTAATCCCATCAATTATAATTATGATTAAGATTAATCCTTGGTTACGTGTGATTTAAAAAGCGTGTAATGTTTTTTTTTTTTTTTTTGAGAAAGTAATGTTTAAATACATTAAATTCTTCTTTGTTCTCTTACCTAAAATTGTACATCTTCTGGGCATAATCAATTAATTGAGAGATGCATGATCAGAATTCAAACCACATATTTTCCACTTGTTCACGTTATAGGGGTGAATCTAATCACTAAACTAATTGAACAAAAACACTTGAAATCAATCATTCTTAATTAATGTATAAGTTAAATTACTTGATCTCTTAACTTTAAAACGGGTTAATTTAATCTTTTGATGTATGTTTTTATTAGTCTCTTGATCTATGTAAATTAACGTAATTTGATATCTTAAATTATGAAAATACATTATTATACTACGGTAAGAAAGAAATATTGTCTTGGTAATTCTCACCTCATCTCCCTAAAATTCAGTAAGTAGTTACGTATCAGAAATAACATTATGATATTAGGAATGAAATAATCATACAAGTCTCAATATCCTTACTAATCATTTTAATCCAAAAAATATCCTGACTTATCATTACCTATATAATCCTTAATTTTTTTTATTACCAATTACCAATATAGAAAATCATTAAAGAAGATATCTTTGTACCAAAAAAAGAAAAGAGAGACTTATCATTTCTAGAACGAACGGACATATGTTTGAAGGTTTGATAATGTCAATAACTTATTTACTTATTTACTTTGAAACTAAGAAGGAGGATGGTGTTTTTGTCACAAAAAGAAAGAAAGAAAAAGGAGAATCGTGTTATATATATATATATATATTTTTTTTTTTTTTTGACCAGGGTAAAGACGGTCATTTTGTGATTAATTTTAGGGTGTATTTGTTTTAACTTCAGAAAAAATAGATTTCCATTTGAGAGTCAAATACTTTTTTTTTAAGAAAGATAAATAAATTTTTTAAAAATTCTAAACAAACACTAAAAGTGATTATTTTATAAAAAAAATAAATATATTTTTCTATCTAAAACATACGCACCCTTATATCTATGTTATAAATATTTTTAGCATATACTACAATCAAATAATTATTGCAAAAAAGATCAAAATAAACTCCATATATAAAGTTTGTATTTGCTTCATTTATCTATTATCAATTTATTGTCCATTTATGAGAGAAAAAAAATCAGAAGATTAATGAGATCCATTAGCCGGGTTAACTTATTAAACCGAGTCTCATAAATAGACGGTAAATGAAGCATGAATAAATAAAGCAAATTTGGACTCCCATTTATAGTGTTTGATATAGAGAATAGACAACGTTGATTAATATTGGTATCAAATTAAGACGATGATAATCAGAGGAGTGCTAACAAAACATTTTTTTCTTTTAAAAAAAAAAATATTTTCTAACACATTTCATCGGTTGATTCAAATTCACACGAGTTCCCCCAAATCATATGGATTCTAAACAGATTTTGTGGGAGTCATATATATTTTAGGGTTAATTAAGTTTTTAGTCCCTATAAATATTCACAGTTTTGTTTTTAGTCCCTACAAAATAAAATCACACTTTTTAGTCCCAATAAAATTTTCCATCAGCATTTTTAGTCCCTATAAAATTTTCCATCAGCACTTTTAGTCCCTGTCAAAAATTTTTATCCACAGTTTTGGTCCCTAAAATGGTTAAGGAAAATGTCATATGAACTAAAGTGTGATTTTATTTTATAGGGACTAAAAACAAAACTGTGAATATTTATAGGGACTAAAAACTTAATTAACCTATATTTTAAGCAATAAAAAATAGTGTGCTTAAAAGTGTTTCGTTAACATGCTCCTAATAATTAATTCTAGATGAATACATTGAAGTATGCTGTTTCCTACTTTCTTAAACTAGATTGAACTATATGAAATCAGATCTAAAATTAACATCACATTAAAAAACAATCTAAATTTAACGTCTTAATTCTAGTTTTGGCTTAATAACAGTTTTATCCCTCTAAATTTCAAGAAGTTACGATTTTAGCCCCTTAAGAAAAAAAACTATAAAACCACCCTTAAGTTTTTCCTTTGTGGCAGTTTTGACCCCCTAGGCCAATTTTGACTCGGTCAACGCACACGTGGACGCCACGTGTGTATTTTTATTTTTATTTAAAAAATATTTTTTTTTAATTAAACAAATAAAAAAAATATTTTTTAAATAATTAAAAAATGAAAAAAAGATTAATTAAAAATATTTATTTTTAAATTTTTTTAATTACAAAAATAAAAAAATTATTTTTTAAATGATTAAAAAAAAAAAAATGTGTGCGTTGACTGACTCAAAATTGGCCTAGGGGGCCAAAATTGCCACAGGGGCAAAACTTAGGGGGCAGTTTTGTAGTTTTTTTTTCTTAGGGGGCCAAAATCGCAACTTCTTAAAACTTAGGGGTTAAAACTGCTATTAAGCCAATAGTTTTTACATAAAGATGTAGAATATAAGTGTTTATGCTATAAGTAAATTTTGAACTTACATACAAAACCAATAGTTTGCTGCTCTTGAATATTTTGTTAGAGTTTATTTTTTTAAAAAACAACATCAAATCATGTGGATAACTCAAAATATTTTATTATTTTGTGAATAATAGTAGAAAATTATGAATTTTTATGATTTATGTGAATGAAAAAAAAATTGTTTGACGGGTCGCTCCACCAACTCGCCAAAGGGTGGTAGGGTGACAATTTCAACTCGGCTACCTAAGTTGGCTTACCTCGCCGTATTTTTTACGGGTTAAAAGCGGTTTGGTCCTAAATATGCTAGATCAGCCCAGTTTGTCATCCCTATGTGTGAGACCTAAGCTAAAACTAGTCACTATGTTATTGAACAACTCTAATGAATGCCTTTTAACATATCTTTGTATGCAGTATTGTATTTAATTCATAACGCTGTGTCTTTGTTCCATTGTAGATGCTGAAATGGGACAAAGTTGGAGTATCAAATGTGGCTGGAGAGATATCTTTGCTTGCTGGTTTAGTCCTGTGGGTTGCAACCATTCCTTACATTAGGAGAAAATACTTTGAGCTATTTTTCTACACTCATTACCTCTACATTATCTTCATCATCTTCTTCATCTCTCATGTTGGCATTTCCTTTGCCTGCATTATGCTCCCTGGTTTCTACCTCTTCTTGGTTGATCGTTACCTACGGTTCCTACAATCTAGGCGCGAAGTTCGTTTG
>Ga0315914_1005770_pt1 | contig 17865 bp, 10 predicted proteins | sample MpolenodulesMG_FD_203920 | JGI IMG/M metagenome (GOLD analysis project Ga0315914, IMG submission 203920) | Medicago polymorpha root nodule microbial communities from Los Angeles, California, United States - elongated nodules | ecosystem: Host-associated > Plants > Roots > Nodule | place: USA...
TTTGAGTTTTGGAAAGAATATAATAAATAAAATTGATATTTTTAATAGATCCAGCTCAAAAGAAACTTCTAGATTGGTTTAAGCGCTTCAACATTGTTTGTGGAGTTGCCCGTGGACTGATTTATCTTCATCAAGATTCTAGATTGAGGATCATACATCGAGATCTAAAACCAAGTAATATTTTATTAGACAATGATATGAATCCTAAAATATCAGATTTTGGCTTGGCAAAAATTTGTGGAGATGATCAAGTTGAGGGGAATACAAAAAGAGTAGTTGGAACACAGTAAGTAGTTTCATTGATATTTGTAAGTTATTGAAAGAAAAAAATAATTCAAATTAACTCATTTGTATACTTTTCAGTGGTTATATGGCTCCAGAATATGCCATTGATGGGCTATTCTCCACAAAATCCGATGTATTTAGCTTTGGCGTGTTATTACTAGAGATTGTAAGTGGACAGAAAAATAAAGGACTTACATTTCCAAGCAACAACCATAATCTTATTTGGCATGTAAGTAACATAAACAACTTTTATATTCCGTTAATGAAATAGCATATGACAACTATTTGAATTTTTGTAGGCTTGGAGGTTATGGAAAGAGAGAAATTCAGAAGAATTGATTGATGCTTGTCTAAGGGACTCATATATTCCATCTGAAGCTTTAAGATGCATACAAGTTGGTCTTTTATGTCTACAACTTCATCCAAATGATAGACCAAATATGACATATGTGCTTGCGATGTTGACGAATGAAATTGTTTTAGCCCAACCAAAGGAACCCGGTTTAATAATACAAAGGGTCTCTAATGAGAGAGAATCTACAACAAAGCCTTCCTCAAACAATGAGGTTACTATTTCGTTAATAGGTGCTAGATGAAGAAAATTCTTTTATCTATTTGTATATCATTTAGATATAAATGAATTGAAAAATAGATATCTATATTTCAATATCATCTGCTCGACTCAACCCAATATATATACTAAAATCAAAGTCATTCCTACGTCAAGCATTGGATTTCATGTCTCAATTAAGAGGAGTCATGAAAAGAACAGGCTCAGAATCTCGATCAATTTCTTGTACGTATATATGGACTTATTTGATTAGTATGTGATTGTCACTTAGATAGTTTATTTGCTTATGTAAACGTGATAAAGTTGTATATGAGCTAAATTAATTGAAACATGAGTTATGCAAATGTGTATCCTTGAACTTTATTTAATATTTTATGATTTTTTTTATAGAGACATGTGAAGAAGGTTTGAAGGAAAATATGTTATTCCATCCAAGAGACACTTGCTTTAATTTGGGTTAGATTCATACTTTTCAATAATAATTTATATATAGGACATAATTCGTTCGTAAAGATCCAAATAAAGTTGGCATAGCTCATGAAACATACACCAACTTTGAAAAATTTCATCCCAATAGCTATAGCTACGGTAGTTTCAGACAACAAAATGTGAGACTTATACCTACTGCCAATGACACTTATTGAATTGTGTTCCCCATAGCAGTTTTCTGTTGGTACACACCAATATTTTTTGTACATACCACTCACTAAAATTTTAGTATACACAGATAAAATAAAACTTCAATTATATTGAAAAACTAACAAGTTTAACAAGAATTTCAAACTAAAATATTGTTAAAATATCAACCTAAAAGCACCACAAGGTATTTAAAAATGAATAAAATCATAAACATCTCAATAATTTTAAAATAATAATATCATATCCGGTAAACGTTCAAATTTACTCCGTCAAGATAAAATTAGCTTCTAATCTTCATCTCTTCCATCTTCATTATTAGTGTTTTGACTTGGAAAACTTGTTTGGTCATGGAGACTAGAAGCATCTAGAACCTAATTAAAATAAAAGAGTACAGATTAAAAACTCAAGTTAGTAGATGTTTTCATAATAATGAAACATGAACTCAAAAAGTAAAATATAATATACATATCTTACAACTTGTGAAATGTCAATCACATATCTAAAAAATCGATAAAAGTCTTCAAAAATGTAGTACGTATAATTGCACATGCACGCATATACACACAGACAAATATAATTTCGAGTAATTAAACAACATACATTTGTTCCAAACTTTAAATTTCCAACCACATCACTAGTATCTGGGACCTAAAATAGGAAATGACAAAATCATCAAATCGTAAGTACACAGAAAAGAAGAAAAAAAAACCAAAAATTGTATGGTTTTGTTTTGGGTTTTATGTGCATTTTCAATCCTTTAAAAACAAATTTCTTAAACATAAATCGAGTCAAAAGTCATAACTAACTCTCTAAATCGATTCATGCAAGTCAAAGAGATTTGAGTTATTTTTGAATCGATTCAAAGTCATAAGCGACTCTTTGAATCGCCTCACTCAAGTCAGAGAGCTTCTAGTTAGTTTTGAATCAACTCAAAACTGGAAAGAAGAATCATTGAATCATTTTAATCTTCATGGAGTTCATCTGAATCGACTTGATCATCATCTGAATCAACTCGTTATTCAATTGTTATCCAGATTCAGTTATACTCATCTTAATTGATTCAACATAAGTGTGAATCATTTATGATAATGTATTTTCCCTTAAAATCTTCTTTCTTTAAATAACGATTCAACATTAAGAAAATTTACATAATAATGCAAAACATTACATCAAAATAACTTAAAAGTCAATACCATGACACCAAATCTCTACTGGAAATTTGGACGCTTGTAGTTGAAACGAATCCAAAGATATAACTTATGATTTTCAGATTAACTAAAGACATATATTTATATAAAATGCGTTGAAATATTATCCATATAAGTTGTCAGTGTTTTGTGCTCCACATAAAACATAAAAGACATATATCTATATAATGTTAGTGATATATTGGCCACAAAAAAAAATGTCGTGCATTATCGACCCAAAAAAGTATGAGCACCAACAAAAAAATGTCATGGCCTATCTAGTGAAATTGCTTCTTCATATTCTTCAATAACTTCAAGTTCTTCATCTTTACTATTATGCGAAATTGGAATCACATTTGATTCTTTTTTCGGTGGTTGCTCACCTTTTTCAATAACCATCAAGTCTCGGAACCAATACTGTTTAGTTAAAAAAGGCATCTTCCCATCTCTCAGCTTCTTCTTTCTTGTATAACTTCCACCTCGTACATGATGGAGATATCGGACAAAAATCTTTAAAAAATACATGAACAAAGTGATTGAAGATTAAGTCAATATACATAATGTGGACATTTGGGTTAACTGGTGGACAAACCCTGATTGGGAAAAAAGTTTCAGAAATATTGTTTGCTTGTTTTGTCCACTCAACTACAACTTTATAATAGCAGGTTACAATAATGTGATTCTTTATTTTTAAGAGATTAAATTAGTCCACCCAAATTGGCACAAAAAAGAATCAAACCTAAGACCTTGAGGAGGAGCAAACTCCCAGGTCTCAAGCCAATACCACCGGGCCAACCCAAATTAGTTCAATAATGTGATTCATGATAAACGTTTGGCAAGTGTACCAAAAACTATTGAAGTAATAAAATTTATAAGTTCGTATCCACAAGGACTATGTTAATCTCAATTTAGCAATAAGGTTAATATCTAGGATGTGTAAATTATTTTAGTGCCCGAGGCAGTAGTTTTGATTGCATAAAATTAGATAAACAGAAAATAAAGATAGTTTTGGAAAATATAAGGAGAGAGATGAGATCAGGTCTTTCAAATCCTCTGAATTCCCCTAATTGGTATACTGCACCTATTTCTTACGAATGATTCTCTAGTTTTACAATGGTTAACAAAATAGCCTTAATCAATCCCTTGACTTAGGACCCTCTTCTCAGAGTACAACCCCTAATTCCTTAGGTGGTCTGATACTCTTTGAAGGTTTTAAGAACGTTAACTTAATATCACAAATAAACGATTATCCATTCCTAGACTAACCATGTTTATTTGAACAATTCAATTAGGTCTAAGTTGAAAGCTATGGTCAGTAGTCATTCATTTTCACGAAATCATGTTTATATGGTGTCAATATATAAAAAGCATTAAGAACAATTCAATTGAATAAAAACTAGATTGTCATTCACAATAGATGGTGTTTCACAGCAACATGTTTCAATTAGGATTACATAGAATCATCTCAGACCTAATCTCTAAGAGATTTAGCTACTCATAATCGAGTTTACAAATAGCACAATCAATATAGGAATTAAAACATACATGAACTGATAGAAGGTTGAAGAAATCACCCTTCTAACCGTATTTAGGTCTCAAAATTGCACTTTTCTCTCTCCAATTCGTAACCCTTGTTTTCATAATAGTCTTCAGCTTAAATAGGCAACAGCTTCTCCTAAAATCGTGGCACGATTTAAGTAAATCATGACACGTTTCTGCCTTGTGTAGCAAACCACCCAAATTAGGGTTTCCATAATCGTGTCAAGTTTTTGCCATCGTGACACGTTTTCACCAATGTCAAATGCATGATTCTTGAGAGCTCCAAATCGTGACACGTTTTTCAGTAATCGTGACACGATTCCAAATCGTGAGCTCAAAAATATCATAAAAAGACTCTAAAAAATTGAAATGACAGACTGTCATCAATCATATCTGGTAATATCAACCACTTATATTTTGGTGCAATTCCACAATTATTTTAGGAGGGTTTCAATCATTCATGATATATTTAAAATGTTCCTCAGACCCAAATATTGGCTTATAGTCACGCTTATGATTACTCGACTTTCTAATAAGTGCCTTATCAATCATAGAATGACTTTCTTCAATCGTACCAACATGCTCAGCTGCATCTCAGAATCCACAATCATTGTCACCTTTAACATCCATAATTGTTTCAATGTATAGATGCATGAACAAAGGTGTATGTTCAATATGCGGAAAATTTGGATTTGGGACCAGAGTAGGTGATGACGGAGTATCATATGATATTTTTGGCTATGTTTTAGTACTTTTCTTTGCATTTGAAGATACATAAGATGAGAGTTGGAGTTGTTGTCAATGGTTTGAGGAACATATTGTATTGTTTTCACTCAAGTCGTTGTAATTCACTTTATCGTAAATCATGCAACTTGATAGGTGTTTTGAGTGTTTTGTAGTGAGAAATCATGTAAATCGACAAATCAAGACTTCACCTGAAGGATCAAGGATATAAGGTTGAAGTTAAATGGTTCTTAGAAGTTTCTTGAAGACAATGCCAAGTGAATAAAATTCATTTCACGTTCGTAGGAGATCTAGACGGAAGAATAGTTGAAAATAGGATGAAAACGCCAGAAAAGGCACAAGAGAGTGTTGGAACAAAATGAGTTTAAACAATGCCTCTTAAGTTTTGATGATAACAAAGATTAAAAGTTCAATTGGATATGCTAATATTTGTTCAAGTGTGCAGGACCATAGACTAAAATTTATATGTCTTAAAATAAAGTATTGGTTCTCAAAGAAAAAATTAGAGCAAAAGAATTTTCAAGAGAAGCCAAGTTGCAAGTCAGAATCTAAAGGACTTTCATCCTTTAAATATAAGAAAGAATTATGAACATTGTGAGTCCTGAAAAGGATGTGGATGGATTTCATCCTTTAAATATAGGAAATCTTGCAAGAGATGGAAGAAAACCCTTCGTTATCCCTTGTGCCTCGAAGAGTTGCATTGAGTTGTTACTTAATCATGGTATTGAAATCATAGGGAAAAAAGTTGCAATAATCGGAAGGGGTAAAATTGCAGGTGTCGCGGTGATTTTTGGATATCAAGCTATTGATTAGCGTTGACTCCCAATTTTAAGTTCACCACCGAGCTTTTATTTTTTCCAAGGAAAAGGGGAAAAGTTCAAATAAACCCTAAATTTAAGAGATTAAAGGTTCGGGGGTTGGTTACGCAAATGGAAGGTATTAACACCCTAAACGTCTATAGTATTCTATATGAACCTCTTGTTTTTTTTTATCTTGTGCTAAATTGATTACTTGCTTGTAAATAAGACAGTGATAGTAAATTCAACATGGTAAAGAAACACACACCAATATTGATGCTACAAGTTTGCCCATTTGAAATCACTTATCATGTTGTTATGACAATCTAATTAGACCATCCGAAAATTGTTTCAAATTGAATTTCTATGTTATATATAGGGAGTGTCTGCTTATAAGGATCGTGTAAAAAATTCTGTAATTAATCACTTTGTCAAGTGGTTGTTTATAGTTTTCACCTTACAAACCGGATTTTTAAAGGTTGAGTTAGATCCAACTTAATATTTAAGTTGGTATCAGAGTATATCTAAGATTTATTGGGCCACCTGCTAATGTGTCATTCATATCAGGACAAGTGAGTCACGTTCTAGATGTCCAGTCCTGTAAGTGAAGATATGTGCTAAAATTCCACATTGGACGAGATATGGCTTAAAGTTGTGTTTATAAGTGGTGGACAGTTTTCCCTTTATACGTTAGTTTTGTAAGGATGAGTTAGACCCGATACAAAGTTCTAATAGTTATGTTTAACTAAGGTTATTGGTTTTGAAATTTAACTAATTTGACTTAGCACATTGTGTAACTAACTCAATACAAATTTAACTATGAGAAATTATATTTGTACAACTATTTTGTGACAACTTTTGAACAACTCTATCTAATACTCATAATATGTGCTCTCTCTCTCTCTCATTTTTCTTTCTCTATTATTTTTAACCAATAAAAAAAAAAAAAGTTGTCACTAAATGGTTGAAATAAATTGATTGTTTCTTCATGGTATACAAGAGAATCAATATCATCATCGCCTCTTCTGAAAAGCCAAATATTCTTATTAGAGATATAGGTTAGATACAAGTTAGCATTAGTCTTATAGTAGTATATATAGTTGTAACTACCTCATTAGAAGGCATCTCTTATCATTGTAATATTCACTTTTATCATCAATAGAAATATTCTCTGAGTTTTCTCTCATTCCTTCATTGGATATCATGTTTCCTAACAATTCTTTCCTTGAGTGATGAAGATGTATGTTGATGTCATGTTACTGTTTCTTTAAACTGGAGTTTGCTAACTTACTATAAAATCTTTGACAATATGAAGGTGCAATTTTGATTATTTTGCCATAAGATTGTTGTGTATAATAATATAATTTTTGTATATTCTGCACAAAAAAAAAACTACTAACAATTTCTCTCTATTTTTTTAAATTGATCCAAAAAGTGGCCGCCATCCAAAAGTATGTGCAATCATATTCGGTTGTCGTCTAACAAACATAACCTTAAAGTTAGAATGCAAAAGTTAACCTCTAAAGTCATTGTTTTATGTCTCAATTTTATTTATTTATGTTGATGGTCTAAGACTTCGATGAAATAAAAATGCAAAAATGACATTACCCAAAGTTGAACTTGATAATACTAGAGGTTGAAATGGTCCAACCACTATGCTATATTATATAATTTGTTTGAACCATAAATGTGAAAAAAACTAAAATATTGGAAACTCGTTAATTAAAATAGTCTAATTTAGTCTTACACATATTGTTATATAACCTGAGAGATGTCCAGGTCACCAAATTCACTTGTTAGAAAATGTACATCGTATTTATTTATTGACATAACAAAGTGGTATATTTTAGATTAATTAACAATAAAATTAGTGTGAGATGCTTCTCAAGGACTTAAATTTATAAACTTGCGTACCTACTTAAATTGAAACAGAAATTTCTCAGAAATCTCCATCTTACATTACACGTTAGATCTATTTTCCATTGATTAATTATTTAATATTTTGCATCTTAGCAAAGGCCACCCCAATCATTTTAAATAGCAAGTGAGGTTTCAAACAAAGTTTAATGTACATAAGGTCTTTTTGTCTAGATATAAAGTATTTGTTTGCTTATAAAATCCAATGAAAAATCATTTCTAAGTAGATTTTTTGTATAATCCATGTAGAAACTATTCAAATCACATCGATTTTTAGTTATTTTTTTGAAATTGAATCAAGCTTAGTCTATCCACACATATACTCCATATGGTCTCAAATATAAGCATAGATTTATTCTTCAAATTTATCGAATAATTGATGTATCTAAGAGTAAATTGTAATACTTAATTATTTGAGTGGGTGTTCATTTCATCCCCACAAAAGAAGGTTTGCCTACTACGATGGTATACACTGATTTGAAGTATACATTTTGGTTAGTCCAACGTGATGATGTTACTACACGTCACTTTAATAATGGGATAGTCGTTATTCGTCAATATATGACCAAAGATGATCGTGGTGATGGTAACCTATAATGACGATGGTGAGAGAGTATGGTGGCGGTGACAAAGCCTAGCGGTGACGAGAGATTACAGTGGCTGGTCTGACAAGAGAGAAAAGAGAAGAGGTATAGAATGGAGAAGAAAGAGGGAAGATTAGGTTTTTTTTACGAAATTGTGTCTGTTTTAATGTTGAAATTACTCATCATGTTGCACTTCTGTCAAATGTTTCTTTTATCATTTCTCAAACGAATGTGTCAGCCACCGACAATGTAATTAAAATCCAACTCGATGTTAGTTATTTGTCTTAAAATTTAAGTTGAATCTAACTCAATCTTAAAAAACCTTTATGTAAGGTGAGGACATTCTACCGATAAACACATGTTCATATCGTATTTTATACAATGTGAGTCGTGAGACTTTTAATATACATTCTCACGCTCATGTCTTAACATATAGAATATAATCCAGGTGATCTGATAGCGGTGAAATAGTATATAATCCAACATATATTAGATAGACTCTTATATCATCTTAATATTTAGATTAGACCCTTAGTAACCCTAACTACCTTGTGAAGTGAAAACCATCTCCAACACATGTTCAGGATTTATCTTATACAATATAGGACGAAAATTCTTTAACACTTTGAAGGCTAGCACATAAATTATTTTCAAATAATCAATACTATATATAAAGAAAATCAGCTTAAAATACATGAGTTTGAGATGTCTTTTTTATTACCCATTTTACCATTTATTTATACTATTTTATCCATTAAAAATATTATTTTAATTTTAATTAAAAAATTAAATCGCATAAGAATAGTTAATATCCCACTACAATATGAACAATATTATCAATATTATATAGAAAGGGCATAGAGATTTTGGGCTAAATTTTTTATAATTTCAATTATACCATTAAACAAATTTTCATATATTAATGTTATATACATATGTTGTTCTGAAAGTTGAGACATTGCTGGTCGGGAGGTTTTTCTTCTTTGGCAAATTTGGACTGCACATAATGATGTCATTTTGAATGACGCTCATCATACTTCAAAAGGCATTGGAAGGACAACACTAGATGCATGGTAGCAATGGCAAGAGATTCATAAACAACCATCACCACCGCTTGTGCAACACGAACATAATAGAGTGCAAGGTAACAACTCAGTTTGGGAGATACCGCGCGAGACATGGTTGAGGTGCAATGTGGATGCCGTGTTCCATGATCATAACCATCTTACATCTTTTGCGTGTTGTGTTAGAGACTCTAGTGGGCAATTTATTCGGGCTCAAACGAAATGGCAGCGGGCAAATATGACAGTGTTTGGAGGGGGTGATAAGTGCTAGAGTGTGTTAATTTCATGATTTATATTAAGCACTTTTGGTTACTTCTTATTTAAGTTATCCAAGGAAAATATATGAAAAAGTGACAAAATGCATAATTATGCTTTTTAGGTCTTACTTAACCTAATTGTGCAGGAAAAGAGTGATCAAGACATGAACCAATGAAAGAAAAACAAAAAGAGGAGCAAACTGCAAATTTTGGTCTGCAACTGTCATTCCTGCCAGGCACAACATTTCCTCCCTGGCAAGAATTACAGGTCCTCTGACCTGTTTGACTAAAACCTGTCGCTATGGCAACAAAATCCTGCCTGGCAAGATGTCGCCCGAGCAACAAATTGTGGCCATGGCGGGAATGAAGTTCCAGAACCCATGTTTTCCAAGATCATACGTTGCCATGGCGACAAATGTCTTGCCTGGCGAGAAAAGGCGGTTGGGGCAAGTGGAGAATGACATGGTAGAGATCCACTGGCAAAGAAAGCTGATGTCGCCATAGCGACAAAAATCCTGCCTGGCAAGAAAGCAAAATTCAGCAAAAGTATAAAAGCCTCTCTTCTCATTTCAGAAACATTATTATCAGATCTTAGGTCATTTTAGGGAGAGAAAAACAGGGGAACACATAGAGAGACCCTTAAGAAGCAAGGAGCACAAAGATTGAAGGGATTCACAAGATCATTGAGACATCATGGCTTGCTTCCATTCCATCTCTTCTTTTCTCCTTGTAAGGTTACCATGACAATGAGTAGTTAGACTCTTTTTGTTGGGATTAAATGTAATCAACTCTACTAGTATGTATTCCCTTTGACTATGATGTTGTTTAATTTTAATTATCTCATGATGTTGAGGTTATTCTTGTTTTCCATGCTTTTAATCTTATGGATTTGATTTGTATTGGAAAATACCTTTTGAATCTAGGTTAGGATAATCTTCTATCAAAGCTTTTGTTCTAGACATGGAATTTAGGTTTTGATAATCACTTTGAATATTGGAACCCAAAGCTTTTGTATCATTTAATAGCTTGGGAAATCAGCTATAGAACGATACAATCAATTATTGGATCGTTTAATAGTTTGAGAAATCGACAATTGAACGACCCAATAGAAGTCACCACATCATTTGGACACAAATGATGTTGCCGAGCAATATGTGAAAATATCGATTGATAATTCGAATAAGCAACACTAATCCGAGAATACGTATAAGTAGGTTGATGAAGTTTAATCCCAGCATAAACATTTCCCTGTAACTCTCTAACCTTTTACAATTTCGTAGTTTTATAGTTTATGAAACAAAATATTGTGAAACCTTAGCTCAGAACGACATTGATTGTTGAACGGATTAGAATATCGCACCAGTCCTAGTGGAGACGATAAACAAAAATACTTACTTTTGATCGTTGAAAATACTACATTAGGGGGAGGAAGTAGCCTTACTCGATGCCATTCACTTTGTTGATGTGAACACATGGGACTGAGTTGTCTTCAAGTCCGCCTCTGCTACTCTAGTGAAAGATCTATCGTCTTCGGACCATGGTGATTCTTCTATGATGTTGTTTCTAGTATTATTTATCAATTATCTTTACATTCCAACTTCGAGGTGAAGTTTGTTAGGAGACAAGCGAACATGGTTGCTCATAATTTAGTTAGGGCGGTCTGTTGTTGGGCTAGTCACCGTATTTTTTATTCTTATTCTTCTTGTATTGAACATTAGTTGATTAATGATAATAGTTAACTTTGTTTTGGTCAAAAAAAAATATTAATGTTATATTGTTGGTGCTATTAAAAAAGATTTTTTTTTGGTTACACGCTATTAAAAAAGATAATGATTTATATTATATTTGTTAAATTATTGTTGATATTGAAAAAGATAAACATGGTTTCTTTTGGTTTGTTACAATTTGTAAATCACAAATATTTATACTTATAATTTTAATGAGAAACAAAATTTTGTATAAAATATCGTTCATAACTTACACGCGTGAGCGCATTAAAAAGAGTGGAAAGGCGGCTACTACCGGTAGTAGTAGTAATAATAATAATTTATGTTATCCTATAGAGGTACCTTTAATATTAACTATCATCCTTATCCTTTGCTAGTATTTAATTACAAAAAGAGACATTAGTTAATCTTATAAAGTTACGTGTATAATATACAAACACAATGTTTAGTCCTAAGCAGGGGTGGGAATAGGTCAGGCTGTTTGTCAAGGGCATATGGTCCAGCCGATTGAAAGTCCGGCTCGACCTAACCCGTTTAATAAATAGGTTAAGCATGAGCTTTTTAAAAAGTTTATTAATTTAAATGGGTAGACTTAGACTTATAAAAAAGCCTATCAGATCTATCAAGTCAGCCTGTATATATGTATATTACATTTTCCCACATTTATTATTTATAAAGTTATAAAAAAAATCAATTTCTTTAAATTCTCATATTAAGTTGGTGATTTTTTTTATCACATCGAAGATTTTATACATTTTTTTCCTACTTAAGTGCTGATTTTGTTTTCAGTTTCTTTCTTTTTGAAAGATTATTAAGTTATCATTAAATACTCATATCGTTATTTGATTTGTGTGAATTTTTTAGGCGTGGTACAAATATATCTAAGGTTAAGTATGGTTATCAGATTAAGTTTGAAATCATTCTTGTTATCAGACTTGATTATTCTTGAGTTTCTATCCAATTATAAATTTTATGATTGTGTTTTATTAGTTTAATGTGTATCTAATTAATGTTTATCTCTGCATTAAGTATGTTGCACAAATTGAAAAGAAAGAAAAATGGATGAATGGACTCTATTTGAAATATGTAACACAAACTGGGATTTTAGACAAGCTAATAGGCGATGACAGACTTTTAAAAAGGTCAGACCAAGTTTAAAATGAAGTCTTTGATATGTAAAGGCTAAGGCTTAGACCTTAGTTTTTTCAACTAGGCCAGACCTATTTAAGCAAAGCCCGGCTCGGCCGGGCTCATTTCCACCCCCAATCCCATGTCAATTTAACATGTTTTTTTCCTTCTTTTTTTACCGAAAGTCAATTTAGCATATATAAACGCACAAACATACAATGTGTGTCAGCATCAAATTCAATCAATGCAAAATGGCGAATATTCTCCCTATGATATTGCTTGTTATTCTTAGTCTCTTGCTGTTCTTCTTTCAATTATCTACCTCAATTGATACCATCACCCAATTTCAATTTCTTAATGATGGCAACACTTTGGTTTCTAATGATGGAACCTTTGAGTTAGGCTTTTTCACACCAGGTAGTTCAGCAAATCGCTATGTGGGAATATGGTACAAAAATATCCCAAAAAGAAGAATAGTTTGGGTTGCAAACCGTGATGATCCAATCAAGGACAACAACTCCAACTCCACCATGTTGATCATAAGCAAAGAGGGAAACCTTGAACTACTTACCAACAACAATCAAACACTTGTTTGGTCAACAAACATCACAACACAATCTTTGTCTACTACAAGTTCTCATGTTGCTCAACTATTAGACAATGGAAACTTTGTAATCAAAGCCAACAACAATACTGATCAACAAAGTAATAATTTCTTATGGCAAGGTTTTGATTTTCCTAGTGATACTTTGTTGCCAGACATGAAGCTTGGATGGGACCTAAAAACCGGTCTTAATCGTCAATTAACTTCTTGGAAAAATTGGGACGATCCATCTACGGGAGATTTAACTTGGGGTATTGTCCTTAGTAGTAATCCAGAAGTTGTATTGAAAAAAGGATCAGTTGAGATTCATAGAACTGGCCCTTGGAATGGAGTTGGATTTAGTGGAGCACCTGTGGAGATTGTTACTTCAATTGTTGTAATTACAACGTCAGTGAACACTTCAAATGAAGTTTCTTACATATATAGTCTTGTAAACAAGAGTAATGTTTCAATAACTTATTTGAACCAAACAACTAGTCATCGCGAACGTGTTAATTGGATTCCAGAAGACGATACTTGGAGTGTTATTGAGTCAGTGCCAAAAGATGATTGTGATGTCTATAATCGTTGTGGCCCTTATGGAAATTGCGTTCATAACGAGTCTCCAATTTGTCAATGTTTAGAAGGGTTTGAGCCTAAATCGCCACAAAATTGGGACGCATCAAATTGGACACAAGGATGTGTACGCAAAGGCGAAGAAGATTGGAGATGTGGGGTGAATGATGATTTTGTAAGATTTTATGGATTGAAATTGCCAGATACATCACATACTTGGGTTGATGCAAATATGACACTTGAGAATTGTAAGAATAAATGCTTGCAAAATTGTTCTTGCATGGCTTATTCAAACTTGGATGTAGCTGGAGATGGCAGTGGTTGTTCTATATGGTTTGGTGATCTTATAGACTTGAAACAGATTTCATCATTCCAACAATATCTATTTATTCGAATGGATGCTTCCACAGTAGGTAAATGCTATGTTCTTCTCAGACATTTATGCATTTTTTATGGATTATATATGTTTAGTCTTTAACTATATGGTTTTAGTAAATGCTTAATTTGTTAACCTATGTTTTGTCTCTTGTCAATTTAACTTGCACAAAATTAATCCTAAAACATTCTGAACCATCTTTCAATAGTTCATTCTAGGCATTTATGAAGCATTCTATCAAGAGTCCTTTTTACATCATACACTACAAAAACACCATGATTTTCCTCCAGCCACTAGACCCTCAAAGATACTGGCGGTTTTTTCTGCCGGAAATGACACTTGAGGAGGCGCCACAGTTAGACTTCTTCCGACGGTCAAAGCATTCGCTACTATTTCCGACAGCCATGACACTAAATACAACTTTGCAATATTCTGGAAGTTCGAACCTCAAATTCCTCATTTATTTATCTACCTATTAGACTACTTGACAAACAAAATATATATTACCAAGAAATTAATAAGATATTTCACTGTAAAAAAAAAAAATTACGAAGGTCGCATGACAATGTTTTAGACAAATGAAAAGGTCAACCCCATACCATATATAGAGAGAATATCAAGCATGTTGTATATATAAAAAAATTATTTTTTATAGAAATGAAAAAATTAATTCCAATCTTTCATTTATTTATTGAGTAGTGGTGGTCACGATTTTCTTAGATTTGACAAGTATTCATTTCTTTTTTAAAAGATTCAAATGGAGATGTTTCTAGTGGGAAGAAAAATCATACATTGGCAATTGCAGTCACTATTCCGTTGGTCGTCATTTTGCTACTGGTGATCATAGTCTTTTACGTTTACAAGAGAAAAAGAAAGCAAAGAGGTAAATTTCTTGACCCAAATAAAATCTATTTCAATTCAGTGACATAGAGTTCTTGAAATTTGTTTCTACAAAACATATTCTACCTCTTTTCTTTGATATATGACCTTTTCTTTCCTAATCTCTTTCTATATGAATGCTTTCAAATTATTCGCAACAAAAAATACCTTTCAAATTATAAATGTATGATGTATCCAGTAATTATATCTTTACCAAAATAACTTAATTATTTGTAAAAAAATACCTTAATTATTGTAATTTTTATAATAGAAAAGTCATTTTTTACGGAAGAAAACTAAATATCTATCTTGAAAGTTAAAAATTTAATATGGTTAAAATATGGTAAAAGTGCAGGTAGCAATGACATATTTAAGTTTAATTTTAATTAAAACCCTTTTTATAGAGGTAATTTGAATTAAAGTACTTGAATATAATATTATAAGCAGAAATTTTAAATATAAGAAAAATGCGAATATTAATTTTTCCATCTCACAATATTGGTTGAATTGGAGTTTCTGGAAATTGTGAAAGTGACTCAAAATTGGTTGAATATTAATTTAAGTCCAATGTGTTGGCTGAATATAATATTAATTATAAGCAGAAATCACTTTCACAATTTTGAATATAATATTAACTTGAATATATTGTTGTGAAAGTGACTCAAAATTGGAGTTTATGGAAACTGCCAAAATCGGGGTCCGAATTGGGTAGTCCGGGGCCCAATATTGGCTGTGTTTTTCAGCCTTTTCATACGTGAAAAATCGGTGGCCGAAGAGCAAAAATCGGGGCCCGATTTTGCCAGCATAAAATAAAACAGAAACGTATTTTTGGGCTGATATTTGTTCCAATTTTTTAGGGATACTTCTACTATAAATTTAGACCTTGTATCAGAATAAACCTTGAGAGAGAGGGGGATGAAAACAAGGGTTTAGAAACAAACAACAAACTAGGGTTTTAGAGATATTTCTCTAAGCGGGAGACACTAGGGTTGTGAGTGATTCACCTTGGGAAACACTATTAGGATTGAGTTTCTTGGTCAGCGGAAGAGATTGGGACTTTGGGTAGAATTAGGTTTGAAGACTTATTCTTGTAACCCCTCTTTTGTAAAGTTACTCATCATTATAGTGGAACGGAGGGCTGCTCTCTCCCCTAGACTAGGTCAGTATTGGACCGAACTGGGTAAACAAATTATGTGTGTTCTCTCTTTCTTTTCTCTCGTTGTTTTCTACTTTTACTTGTGTTTATAACTGTCATACACTTTGATATTGGTTGCTTGATTATTTTACTCCACACATCAAGTAATTTATTAGTATGATTTTTTAACGAATTCACAACATATATGAAAAAAGATTTGTATTATATTTACTAAGAAATTTCCATCATCGTATTTTTTTTGGTACAAACCAACACATGGTATTATAATTAGTCTCCTTTAATTAAGAAAATGTTCAACAATTTTATTTTTTTACAAAAACAAAACGATATTCATCCATTCAAATCGATAGAGTACATCAGATATAAACATCGCTAACGTAAAGGGTGAATTTGTGAACAAACTCACTGCATCCAAGTTAATAGCATAAAACGACAAAATGCCTACAAATGATATGATAAAACCTAAGTCACCGAAACTCACATGCTTTCGGATCTGCAACGTTGACGCCCAAATCATTGGTTGAATTTGTAATTAACTGATGCCGATCTTTCAATAGGAACTAAACAAACACCACGACAAGACGCGAAATCAAACGCCGCACAAGACGACGAATAACACAACGCCGCACTTAGACGACAAAATCATAAAAAAAAAACTTGATATATGTGGAAACCACTTATTTAGATTGAAAGAAAAGGAAAAAAGATGTAGAGGAGTGATTCTAGGTCAAAAAATGACCTAAAACCACCCCTCCTCGATGAAAGAAGGAGAAAGAGAGTTTAAAGAGAAGTTGAAGTTTCTCTCACTAAAAAACTAGGGCTGACTAATTCTCCAAAGCCACCATTCAGCTTTGATTTAAATTTTTCAACAATTTAAACCCACTGAAATGTTGCATGATCTAATGCATGCCGCTGCTAGGACTTTGCATGTAATAATGGTAAATAAAAATTTGCCATAATAAATACCACAATGCAAAACATGTGGTATTGCATTGTGGTTTTGCATTTTGGTACCACATGTTTTGCAAAACATTATGATTACATAATCTCTTGTAAGGGAATTAATGTGCAGATTTTTTAGTTAACTTAATGTCTCATCAAACTTTAAGTTTTTTTATTACGATTTTATTTAGACATATCTTTTGAATCTTCTTCAAAATGATGCAGTTGAAATATTTATTTGAGAGAGTAGCTCTCTTTTTGTTACTTTTGTTTTCCATTTTTTCTCTTTTGTTTTAGTATTGTACACCAAAAAAAAATATTTTTAAAAATTTTATCCAACAAAAATTTATGCCAATATTGCATTGACGTCATTTACTTATGGAAGATAATTCAGAGATCAACACTTTAACCGAAATAAAATATGAAGACCAACAAGATTTTGAGCTTCCTTTCTTCAATATTTCTACAATGATAAGTGCCACAAATGACTTTTCGAACTATAACAAACTTGGAGAAGGTGGCTTTGGACCAGTATATAAGGTAAATTAACATGCAACAATTTGAATATACAACACATGAGAAATCTCTTGAGTCTCATTTCCTAACAATTTTTTCCAACTATAAAATTTAGGGTACACTAGCTACAGATGGGCAAGAGATTGCCGTCAAAAGGCTTTCAGGAAATTCGAAACAAGGATCAAAAGAATTTAAAAATGAAGTTATATTATGTGCAAAACTTCAACATCGAAATCTTGTTAAGGTTCTTGGTTGTTGCATTCAAGGAGAAGAGAGAATGCTTATCTATGAATATATGCCCAACAAAAGCTTAGATTCATTTCTTTTTGGTGAGTATCTCTATTAAGCTTGAACATTAATATATATATATATATATATATATATATATATATATATAT
>Ga0315914_1005772_pt1 | contig 17862 bp, 14 predicted proteins | sample MpolenodulesMG_FD_203920 | JGI IMG/M metagenome (GOLD analysis project Ga0315914, IMG submission 203920) | Medicago polymorpha root nodule microbial communities from Los Angeles, California, United States - elongated nodules | ecosystem: Host-associated > Plants > Roots > Nodule | place: USA...
GTTTTTTCCCATATTCCCACCCCCCCATCATTTCAGATTCAATTTCAATAGTTCTGCTTCAAGAAATTTTGAGGATTTTGGCTTCAGATTCAATACGGAAAAAATTAGGGTTTGAAGTTTTTTGAATTGGGGCAGAACAGGACCACTTATTATTGGACGAAATTTTCGTGATTATAGAGTGTAGATTGCAGATTGTGTAATTAGGGTTTTAATTTTATACAATTGGGGAAGAAATAGTTGTTGGGGAAGAAAAGAGCCATTTGGGAAGAAAGCCAAAACATTTTCTGCAAATCAATCAATTTAGTCCTTCGAAATGTTTGTTATTATCGGTCAAATTAGTCCTGCCTACATGGCGTCTGACATGTGAGAAGTTAACGGTCACCTCAGCCCCGTTAACGCTCCGTTTCAACAGAAGGACTAACTTGATTGACATTTAACAAATTCATGGATTAAATTGATATTTCGCATAATTGAGGGACGAAGTTGACCGACCTGTGAAAATTCAGGGACGAAGTTGATGATTCACTCGAAAATTTATGCTCTCAATTTGTCAAAAACGAAAATTGATGTTCCCTATGAATCTAACCTTTGGAAGAGCTTGAAAGCTAAAGTTACATTATATACACTAGCATAAAGGCCAGCACAAATGTACCCGTCTTTCCACTTTTATTAGTAAGGAATGATAAAATAGTAAAATTAATTAAGTGAAGGGTAAAATTAAAGAAGAAAAAAATGTTACACGAAACACAATAGTTTTTTATATAAGGTTAAAATAATGTTTTTCATAGTGTCTGATATCATTCCTACTGTTGGTCATATTGTTGTAGATTGTTCCTCTTTTAATGAGATTTAACTAATTTTTTAATTGAAAATTTAAATAAAAATGTTAAAATAGTTTAAATGAATGGGTAAAATTTGAAAGACAAATTCCAACTCAAAAGGGTGTATTTCCTTTATATATTTGTATAGATATTGAAGGTCTATTACATCAATTTTTTAATCTAATTTTTGTTGTACTAGCTATTTATTTTATTTTTTTGACAATTTTTTTTATTATTTATAGTAACAATTTTTGAAATATACTCATTCTTGACTCTTCAATTTTTCAGAGATAAATTTTATCTTCATCTTTTTTATTACAAGAGCTATATTTGATCTATTCATTTCATCAAAATGAATCAATATTTAATTATTATTTTCTTAAAGGCTAATATTTTTCTCCTTTAAAAGCAAAATTCAACTTTTTTTTAGATAGAAAAAATGATAAATAATCGTTGAAATTCACCCATAAGTTAAATAACCATCTAACTTTACTGATTAATTACTACTGTTAGTGCTTCTTTAATTAGACTATTCATTTGGGAGGGGACAAAGCAAATGTTTATAGTGTTATATGACATTTGAATTCAGTTAAACTTTACCATAATTTTAACCATTCCTTTTTTAATTTTGTAGCATAAAACCATCCAATCAGATACAGTATGTATGCTATTGGCGACTGGGAATATCCATGGTTGGTTGGTATTTAGAATTCATTGTGTCAACTTCCAACTTGATGCTATGGTGCTAAAACAGCATCTCTAGCATCAATTTCAGATGACAAAGTCCTGACAGAAGAAAGCAATAGCGCAGATATATGAATGTTATACCAATGAAAATAATCTTATTCTACATCAAGCCACTTTGATAGGTGGTCCATAAAGAGACTCGTATTTGAAAACCGATTAAAACTCGAATGTTGACAGACGTCGTCTTTCGAAAGTAGAAGAGTCATCTCCGTTCTCCTGAATGAGATGGTGATTTTATTGCCGTAAGTTTGACAAAAACAAGGAAAAACGAATATGTGAGCATCAAAACTCAATTTTTTTGTATTTTTCTTCTGTTCAAGCAACACTTCTCAGTCGTAAGGACAGCCGTGAACTTATACTTTTTTTTTACAGACGTCGTCAATTAAAGTTGATGTTTTGAAAGATTATTAATATTGATCCATTGTGGACCACTTGTTAAGGTGGTTCACCGTAGAGCTCGTTTGGTGAGTGTCCCTAGTGTGAGAATGTGGAACTTTATTATCACAAGATGGCTATTTGACCCTATGAAAGGTGAAAGCTGAACAGTGTCAAGTTAGTATCTAACGATTGAAGAGAATCACATTTAGAATGGAATTTATGTCTACATCTGAAACCATATGGAAGTATGAACCAAGAGTTGGCTCATATCAAAATCAAAGCAGCTAATAAAAAGAAGAAAATAGAAAGAGAGAAAAAAAAAATCAAGATCTTTCCCCATGAAATCACAATTCAGCTTTGCAACACCTACACACTTATTTGCTAAAACTCCAACAAAAAAAAAATGGAAAGTTAATTAAGAAAAAAAAACTCAAAGCATCTTTAACCAAAACATTATGATTTGCCAAACATATTAAAAAATAAGTGAAAATCATAAAGTGAAGTTCATGCATTCATGGTGAATAGTTGCACCATTGAAAAATTGGAAGAGAAACAGTGCAGGGAATATGATTACATTAAGGGCATGTTTCTTAACCATTAAATTGGGATTATTCATTTTGTGAGTGGATGTTTATTAGAATCATGAATTACAATAAACTTGTTGTAGAATTATATATAGCCCTGTTTGGGTAAATAGTATAATTAAGCGTTTATAGCATAAGCATTTATGGTATAAGTGTTTATGAATACTATAAGTTGTTTCATTAGCTATCCTATAGAGCATTTGAAAATAAGCCGAAAACAACTTATTGGCATGTCATAAGTTGTCTTCATAAGCCCTTCTAAACAGTTTGTCAAATTATTATGTTAGTAGATAACCTCAAACAAAGCAGTTCCCCCCCTTTATCTTTATGGGCGAGTAAGTCATCTAGAAGGCCTAGCTAGATCGTTAGTGTAAGAAGTCTGTCATTTTTAATCACATGGGTTGAGGCGTGGAAATGTCCTGGTGTGAGTGCCAATAGAATGGCATGGATGAGTGAACTCGATGCTATAAGGCTGCCGTATAAGTAGAGCCCAAACAAAGAATTGTTGAAGCTGCCGGGCATCTACGTAGGACCTGTTGCAAAGTCTTCCCAACCATAAAAGCCAAACAGTGCAGAAAAATAAAAATAAAAGGAAGAAAAGCAATTATCTTGTGAAGAATTTGATAAATATAATCTTTATTTGTATAGTTTACAAATATGTGTATCTTGTATTACAGTTTGCCAACTTTATGTTCTATATAAATAACGAAATATAAACAGTGTGTATTGTTCAAAAAATCTACAGAGAACTGTGGCTTCTTCTATTTTAGGTTACCATCTTGATATTCCTTTAGCACAAACCTTAAAGAACAAGTTTTATCCAACTCTAGTGACTGTGTTCTGGAGAATGAGTTGAGTTATCTCTACAATCTGAATTCACCTCACATCTTCACCCTCCAATCTCGTCAGCTTCTATATTGTTCACTTTTAACCTCTGCAATTAGGTCAGGTTTTTAGGTTTCTACTTGAGAGGCTTCATACCCTGTTTGAATTCCGAAAAGCATGTATCAGTACTCCACAAAAGCAAGCATTATAGAAGGATTCTTGTGTTTTCTTTATTTTTGTAACAGGAAAACTTATATCGTATCTAATTCAAATGTAGCTTAACTACAACAGTATAGAATAAGGAATTTGAAAAACAACTTTTTATATAAGAAACAAATAATGAATTTTTTTATTGCCTAGGATTTCCGAATTCAAGAACATTTCTCAGCATTCCTTATGTACAAGCATTCTTTTTTTTTTTTGGAAGAGTTTATCATAGAAGGGCTTGTGAATAAACTATTTCTATACCAAAAGAGAATAAATTCAAATTGTTTTTTTTTGTCAAGTAGAAATTCACCTTTAAGTGGGGTGTCCGGAGAATCTCAGTCCCCCCTGTATATGTATATATCCCTTACAAACTAAACTAAGCTCACACGACAAATTCAAATTGTTTCCATGCAAACTATAAGTTGTTTTTGTCAAGAATAAATTAATCAACTAGTCTTGATTAGTCTTTATTAGTATTATTATTATAAAAATAAAAATAAACAACCCAGTGCACTAAAGCTCCCGCATACGCAGGGTCCGGGAAGGGGCCCACCATTATTGGTGTATTGTACGCAGCCTTACCCTGTTTTTACACAAGAGGTTGTTTTCAAGACTTGAACCTGTGACCTTTCAGTCACATAACAACAACTTTACCAGTTCCGCCAAGGTTACCCCTCTATTAGTATTAATATTATAATTAACAATATTCATTACGCTATCAATTACAGTCAACTCGTGAAAATAAATGTACTATCATTGTGGTCACAATAGACACACGACTATTCACTCAAAAATGCATTATAAGAAATTTATAAGATTGTATCAGAGCATCCTCCAACATCCGTTTCGTCAGCTGCTATTAGACCACCCATCATTTATATTTACGCTTCAAGCCCATCAGTGCTGTGCGTGAAGGGATGTGTTAAAGAATCCCACAACGGTTGAGTTTTGTGGGGTTGTGTTAAGCCCAACAACGATTTTTAAGACGGTATCAAAGCAGGTTCTAATTTTGTGACCGGTCTTTGTGCTTCACCACCGCTGTCAGAGGCGGCTTTTGCCGCCAACAACACCACCTTTCAGTTTTATCAATTCTGGCCACATACAATCGCCAGTCGTTGTCAACTTTGGTGACCTATCAATCAACCAGCCAGACCACTACAACCGCCTCCTCAAAACCGGCCTACCCCAAAGAGATCACTGTCGAAAGTGATCTTATGTGTGCATCGTCTCTTAAGCGCAGGCTCGGCACACTAGTTTTTTATATGATCTTGGTGTTCGGTTTTGGTGCACGAATCTATTAGTGGTGACCTTTCATCCCACCGAAGACGATTGATCTGGTGGTGAATCTTTTCCCATAGATCAATCAAGTGATGACTCTTTTCCATATATGGATTATATTTTTTTAAACATGTAAGGAAAATTAACAAAAAGCGGTAAATCATAATTCTACTAATGGTCTTTTAGAAGACAAAAGAAATGTTGTAACCCTTGGATATCAACCTTTTATGCAAAACTTCAAGAATAAAGAATATGAAGTGGTTGCAACATTTCTTTTGTCTTCGAAAGACTGTTTGATTAGAACAATTATGATTTATCTCTTTATTTTGTTAATTTTCCTTTGTTTAAAGAATATGATTCTTATGTGGGGAAAAGAGTCATCCTAGGATTGATAGTCGTAAGTGGGAAGAAAAGTCGCCACTAATATGAACCATATGTGGAAAAAGAGTCATGACCGGATTGATCGTCGTCGGTGGGAAGAAAGGTCACCACTAATAGAATCTGGGTATTCGTGCACCAAAACCAAACACCAAGACCAAAATAATTTATCTTGTTTAACCATGTCAAGAATGTATTTGTTTGAATGTTTGTGTGTCTAAGTAGCTTAGTGGCTAGAAATCCACCTTTAAAGAGAATTAGTGGTATGTCTGGAGTTCGAATCACAACCCGTGCATATAACATGCAATATCCCTTACCAACTGAACTAAGCCCACGTGACAAATTCAAATTGTTTTTATATAAACTATAAGTTGCTTTTGTTAAGAATAATTTAGTCAACCAGTATTGATTACTCTTTAATAGATATTAGTATTAATATTATAACTAACAATACTCATTACGTTATTAAATGCAGTTAATTGATATGAAAATAAATATACTATCAATGTGGTCACATTATACACGCAACTATTCCCACAAAAATACATTCTAAGATGGTATCAGAGCATCCTCCAAGATCCATTTGGCCACATGCTATCAGGTTCCCGAGATCAGGCCACCCATCAATTATATCTAAGCATCAACCCATTAGTGGATGTGTTAAAGAGTCGCACGTCGGTTGAGATATTACCTGAATAAGTGGGGGGGCAAAAACTGAAGAGACACGATAATATAAAAAACCTAACAGCAACGGTGGAAGCCGTGGCAGATCCCAAAGATTACACTGAGAACCACAACAAACACAGCCACTAGAACTATAACCTTGAACTTCATAGTCCTACCTTCGAGTTTATCATTCCTTTTTTCTTCTAATTAAGCCCTTCTAATGACAGATTTCTTACCTGGCAAATTGAATCAATGGAGTAAATATGACCATTTAAAAATAAAGAATAATAAAATGACCAGTAAAGAAGTGTTTTGCCGTTCAATTTTCTTCATTGAGAACATGTCTAACTTGTAAAGAATCAGCTTTTTCAATCTCCAATGTGGCCATTCTAAATTTGTATTAGTGAAGTTGTTTGCGGTGAAATAGATCTGTAGTAATAATAGTGCAATATTGTTCGTAGTATTGCTTTAAATAACTTTCTATAAAAAAAATAAGTAATGGTTATCTACCATATAACTTATAGAGAAAGTTACATGATAGCTAGCCATTCATTTATTTTTTATAGAGAAAAATATTTAAAGCAATGCTACAAGCAGTATTTCACAACTACGACTACTACTACAGATCCACTTCACCGCAAACAGCTTCACTACTGGTACAAAATTAGAATGGCCACATTCGAGATTGAAAGAGCTGATTCTTTCAATGAAGAAAATCAAATGGTAAAATACTTCTTTACTAGTCATTCTATTATTCTTTATTTATAAATGGTCATATTTACTCCATTGATTCACTTTGCCAGGTAAGAAATCCGTCACTAGAAGGGCTTTCAGTAGAAGAAAAAACGAATGACAAACTACACTATAAGTTGTGCCATGAGGATAGGACTATGAAGTTCAAGGTTATAGTTGTAGTGGTTGTGTTTGTTGTGGTTCTCATTGTAATCATTGGGATGTGACATGGCTTCCACCGTAGTTGTTAGGTTTTTTATGTTATCTGTCCTGTCACTAGGCTCCTTAAAGGTGAATTTTTATCCACTAGGCTACTTAGAAACACAGACATTCAAACATAAATACGGTACAACATTACTTTACTAGTAATTCTATTATTCTTTATTTATAAATGGTCATATTTACTCCATTGATTAATTTTGCCCAGTAATGCCTAGTAAAAAGTCTATCAATAGAAAGGCATTCAGTAGAAGAAAAAACGAACAACAATCTACACTATAAGTTGTGGCATGAAGATCGGACTATGAACTTCAAGGTTATAGTTGTAGTGGTTGTGTTTGTTGTGGTTCTCAGTGTAATCTTTGGGATGTGACACGGCTTCCACCGTAGTAGTTAGGTTTTTTATGTTACCGTGTCCTATCACTAGGTTCTTTAAAGGTGAATTTATAGCCAATAGACTACTTAGAAACAGCAAACATTCAAACAAAAATACTTTACTCACATGGTCAAACAATGTAAATTATTTTGGTCTTGGTGTATGGTTTCGATGCACAAATACCTAGATTCTATTAGTGGTGACATTTCTTCCCATCAACGACGATCAAAATCTAATGGTGACTCTTTTCCCCATATATGGATCATATTAGTGGTTACTTTTCTTCGCACTTACGGCAATCAATCCGAGGCTTTCCCGCATATGGATCATATTTTTTTAAACTAAGGAAAATTAACATAATAAAGAGATAAATTATAATTCTACTATTCAAAAAGTCGTTAGAAGACAAAAGAAATGTTGTAACCCTTGAATATCAACCTTTTATGCAACACTTTAAGTAGCTTAGGAATCTGCTCCAACTCCATGTCGCTGTAGTAGTGGTTTGGTTAGTTTTGGATTCATTTTAGTATAAGTCTCGAGTTCCTCCCCGTAATCAAAACTTGACATTTGTTTTTCACTTCTGGTTTTCTAGATTAATTTCATCGAATAATCTAGAAACTTTGACATTGTTTGCCTAGAGTAGAGTCATTTTCATTTTTCAGGTCAAGAGATTATTTGCGTTGTTCTTTTGCTTGACCAAATACAAGCAGCTCTGAACTCCTTCTCATTTTTTATACTTGCCCTTCTGTTATGTTTTCTTGTTTTTAGAACTTTAACATAATCCATGGAATCATCCAACAATGGGCCATTCTCCATATTTTGGTGATTTCGATTGAATTATGCGAAAGTTCTGAAAACATAATAGAAAGGCCAGTGTGGGAAATAAAAAGGAGTTCCAAGCTTTTTGTATTCAGTCGAATAAAAGAACAGTGCAAATAAAATCTTCAACTAAAAATGACTCTTGGCAAACAATGTCAAAGCTGGCAGATTATTCGATGGAATTAATACGAGAAACCAGAAGTGAAAAACAAATGTCAAGTTTTGATTACGGGGAGGAACTCAAGCCTTATACTAAAATGAATCCAAAAACTAAACAAACCACTACTAGAGCGACATGGAGTTGAAGGAGAGTCCTAAGCTACTTAAAGTGTTGCATAAAAGGTTGATACTTAAGGTTTACAACATTTCTTTTGTCTTCTAAAAACTGTTTGATTATTAGAATTATGATTTATCTCTTTATTATGTTAATTTTCCTTAGTTGTTTAAAAAATAAGATTCATATGTGGGAAAAGAGCCATCATCGGATTAATCGTCATTAGTGGGAAGAAAAGTCAACACTAATATGATCCATATGTGGGAAAAGGGACACTAATAGAACCTAGGTATCCGTGCACCGAAACCAAAAAACCAAAATAATTGATCTTGTTTGACCATGTGAAGAATGTATATCTGATTTGGGTGTCTAATGTGACACCACATTGATAGTATATTTATATTCGTATGAGATGACGACAATTAGTTAATTATAATATTAAAACTAATAAAGACTAATTAATACTAGTTGACTAATTTATTCTTAACATTCTCCCAAGCTAAAGTTTACTATGTTTTGTGCTTGTTACAACAAAATACTATAATCATTGACGAGAAGAGAATGCACGATTAGTGACTCATCTGTGTGAAAAGAGTCAACACCGTATTGATCATCGTCGGTAGGAAGAAAAGTCACCACAAATATGATCCATAAATGGGAAAAGAGACACCATCTGATTTGTCGTCATCGGTGAGAAGAAAACAGCAAAACGCGGCCGATCGCAGCGCAGAGCAGCCAAAAACAGCAAAACGCGACGCAACGCTCCAACGCGGAGCATTTGGAGAAAGCGGCTGAAGCGGGCGCGATTGCAGGTATAAAGCGGGCCTTTTCACTTAAAACCGTTTTAAGGGTCATTTTTGTAATTTTAAAACCCTAACTATTACTCTTCTTCATCAGAACCATATACACAACAGCAAACACAACTTCATCATACAAACAAAAAAAATCCATCTCCTCTTCTCATCTCATCATCTCTTGATTGCAGAACCCATCTCTCCTCTTCTCATCTCATCATCTTTTGATCGCAGAGCCCATATTTGTTCTCCTCTCTTCATCTCTTGATTTCCGAATTTGTTAATTTGTTAGTTGTTCATTGTTAATTTGTTAATTGGGAGGATGACCTTGTTAATTGTTAATGTTTTTCACTTTTGTTACTTTAAGCTTTAGAGGCTTAAAGTGTTGGTTTCCTTGAATTTTATTAGTATTTTTTGCAAGTATGTTTTATGTTTTTCTCAAGACTTGTGACTTTTATTTCAAATTAGGAATACTTCATGAATTTTGAGTAATGTTTAAGGTATTTTAGTTTTTTTTTTCAACAGTATAGTACTTTAATATTATATATATATTAGTGTCCGCGTCACCGAAATTGCGCCCACACCCCGGGCCGCATCAATTTTTGGGGTGGCCGCGCCGCGCCGCATTTCCGCTTTGACAACAGAGGGCGGTTGTAGTGGTCTGTTTGGTTGATAGAAAGATCAGGAGTTGACAGTGACGGACAATGTGGCCAAAACTGAAAAAACTGAAAGGCGGTAAAGGCAAAAGCCGCCGCCGGCAGAGGTGGTGAAGCACAAAGAAAGGTCACATAATCAGAACCTGCTCTAAAACCATGTGAAGAATATATTTTTGTTTGAATGTTTGTGTGTCTAATGTGACCACAGCGATAGTATATTAATATTCATAGGAGTTGACTACAATTGATAGCATAATAAATACTGTTAATTATAATATTAAAACTAATAAAGACTAATCAAAGCAGTTGACTAATTTATTCCTAACAATCATTCGCACAAAAATACATTCTTTACAGTTTTCATAAGCTATCCTACAGAGCTTTTGGAAATAAGGTGAGAACAACTTATGGGCATGTCATAAGTTATTTTCGTAAGCTCTCTTAAATAGTTTCATGAGTGGTTATGTCAAGAGATAAGTTCAAATAAGTTATAATCTTCCGGTGAACCCTTGGTCGTCTTCATTATGAAAAACTGAAAGTTGTAATGAATTCAGCAGCAATAATGGTTGAAAACAGCAGTTTCTTTCCTACCAGTAAAAACGCACAAGAAATCCTTTACTATGTACTTTTTTAGTTGTATTCGGTAAATGAGGTTACTTACTATTTAATAGAGGATGCAATTATTATCACAAATACAAGTTGTTTCTCTCTGTCTGACATAAGATTATTTTACAGACCTGACTAGATAGGTTCACAAAATCACAATATAGGTTAAGAACTCAACCCATGGAGATGAACATAAAAAGTTCAAAATTGATGGACAAATCGACAAATCAAAAGGTTCAAAATTACAACAAAACAAAAAAAAACTGGATTATGGGGGTTCATTCATTTGTTTACTTTGTTTTCCAAGTTGATTGCAAGTATGCAATGATAAGTTTGTACATGCTTTTTAGTTCACGACTTTGTTTATGCTAAGAGCTAAGGGATAAAACACAGTTACTGTATGTAAAATTAATTAATTTTATGTTACTAATCAGTTTATTAAACATGCAGTGATGAGATGGGATTAGATTTATCGATTAGTTCAGTAAAACATCAGAAGGTTTACCTTTGATGCTCGCAGATCATTTACTTCCTTTCTAAGTGAATCATCAGATAAGATTAACCGAGACAGTGCTCCAGTAGATAATCTGCAACATAATTGGCAAACACCAAACCAATTATCAAATTGTTCGAATAAAACAGAACACAAAAGAATACTGCATGAATGAAAACAAAGAAATTAAAGTAAAATAATAGAAGCTCCTTAGCCAAGGAATGAACTTCCAGGCCCCATGGTACACGCTTGAGACCATTATGCTGAACATTTTCATGGCCCTACTTATAAATTAAACATCTAAAATTCCATAGTTTCAAATGAGGCTTCACATGATCAACCACACCACTCCCAAGTAAATAAACAATTAAATATTATTCCTAATACTTATATCATATATCAAATACCCGAGATATTTTGCAGCATCCGATACCGATCCATCAACTGCAAAAATAAGATCCAAAAGAGCTTGCATTCCCTGTTGAAGGATCATAAGTATATTTAGTTAAGTTGCAATTATGTTTTGAATTTTCAATAATAGATTATTTTACCATTGAGCATACCATTGCAAATTTCGGGTTATTGGGTCCAATTTGTGAACCAATATCTGACCCTCTAATTGATGACTTCGGAGGAAGGATCTGAAGAAGCTCTCGAGGTGGTGAATAAGCATCAAGGTCTACTGTTTTTCTGACTAGATCAAGAAAGGAAAGAGAAAAAAAAAACTCTATCAGACAAAGCTTTGATTACTACAAGTAAAGGTACTAATTCTCTCAATGTAGCACCAACGCTTCAGGTGTGTCAGGTGTCCGACATGTGTCAGAGTCGTGCCCGGCGTCTGTTTTAGTACTTCATAGGGTATGACTGAACACACATAGTTGGGAAGCTCCTTCCCTCAACATATTAAAATCAAATTTTGGAACCACAGACCAGACCGACCCGCTCAAGCAGTCAGACTGTGAAGTCACTTCAGTGAAGTGTGAACCAACAATATCTCTAGTCTAATTATCTTTAGTTACATGATCCCACAAAATTTAGTCGCTTAAACCAATTGAACCATAAATTGTACCTATAGCCATATGAATCTCCGGTTGGGTATTGTAGCATGATATCCATTACAAGATTCAGGACCAAAAAACACGGAGAGTGCTCCCTTAATCATTTATCAGTGATACTGGATTTAACAGGAAAGAAATACTTCAAACTACGAAAAATCCATGCACATACCCAGGCAAACTAAGTCAATAGATGTATTGATACATCCTAATTACAATCGTTAATCAATAACTGGCTACAGTACTCAACTTGGGTGCACCAGTTTCATGCAATAATAATTGGTGAGTAATAATAAGCACTAAGACTATGACTTGGATTTACTGCAGTAAAAAAACGAAACAATTACTACAGTAAGTAAATCAAAGCCATTAATGAAAACTATACAGCACATAATATTACAAGTTTGTGTTTTCTTTTGAATCCAAATTGCTGGAGTCAAATCAATATAAGTCATTTGATTTTTGTCCAACTATCTGCATCTAGAAGACAAATAACATCATGTTTGAAAACATGTACTGATGTACGTAACCTCTAACCTTACAGCAACTAACCATCCAAGGTGTAGCTTTGTGGTGAACTGGTGACATCGCTGTTAAATGATGATATCTAAAAACACTAAAGTCGCTTCACTGTTTTTTAATGGCAGCAAACGTGAGTCCCTAAAATTACCAATTCCCTTTGTAGTCTTTATTCCGATCCCTCCACTAAATGATGTAGTCTTTATCTTAATGTTATTTTTTTAATTAGAGGAACAAGGAAGGATACAATAAAACAGTTAGGTTAGGTAAAATTTGGTTCCCAATCAACAAACCAAAGTGTTAACAATCAACCAGTGTGCCGTTGGTTCAAACCTATTTGAAGTTCGAACTGTAATCTAGTCAAACCAAACATAACCAGATTGACTCAATTAAACCACTCATTTGAATCGTGATATGGCGAGATGGGGCTGAACCAAGGTCAGTGAGTCAAATATCAGCTATGGCAGATTGCGGTGAAGGAATTTTTGACAACCACCATGGCAATAAAACACTAACCGCAGTTTATTCAACATGTATTTTTTTATTTGTTTGTTTAATTTTTTACTTGTTTATTTATTAGTGATGTGGTTCAACCAATTGAAGCATAACCTTAAGTTCTCAGCAATTCAATTTGGGTCCAATTTTTAAAACATTGCAACAAACCCAAATTGTAAATTGCAATATGACACTTATAATTTCTAAAGAAACAGGAAAGGGAAACAAACGGTCTGTTTGGATTGGCTTATTTGAGTTTATCTACCAACATTGGGAAAACTTATTACACGTTAACAAGTTATTAGTTGTTTTCATAACCACTCCTAGTTAGCATATGAAAACAGCTTAAAGCTAACTTTATTTTATACATAGTGCACTTACCATGACAATGCTTAAGCTATAAACTGCACAATAAGTTGTTTATCCAAACAGAGAGAGAAGAAGGAGAAAAAAAAACCTTTGAGAGCTATCAGTGAGCGAAGGCGCTTGATTGCAGAAGCACGGTTCATATGCTGAGACCGATCCTCACCCGCCTAAAAGAATCATAATAAAAAAAAATTAACAAACCATGATATTACAATAAAAAGAGTTTGATCCTTCACAATTTTCTTACGGGTCAATTTAGTCCCTTGCAAAAACAAAACCCAAAATAGTCTCTACATTTTCCTGTCAGAGACAAATTAGTCTCATGTGAGTCAGGATCAATAAAGCGCAGACACTTCTCAGATTAGGTATGTCCCAGAGTCAGTCACACGTCGTGTCCGACACCGACAGGACACTAACACCTATGTCATTTTTTTCAAATTATTATCAATGTTGACGCGTCGGTGTTCGTGTTGTGTCCATGCTTCGTAATTTGGGACTAATTTGTCTGGACTAAAATGTCAGCGACTACTTTCTGATTATGAAACATGGACGACATTACTCGGATTAGACGTGTCATGGTGTCGGATACCTGTTGTGTCCGACACCAACACATATAATTACACTGAATTATGTGATTTTATCAAATGCTGCATAGCTGTGTTTAATTTTGATCGGGACTAAATTGACACACCCGTAATAAAAAATTATAAAAAAAATAAATAAAAAAAGTGATAAACAGAAAAACCTGAGCGATGATACCAGTGGGTAAGTGTTTAAGACGAACAGCAGATTCACGTTTGTTACGATGCTGACCACCGGGACCAGAGGTTTTGAATGTCCCCATTTCGCACTGTCTCATTAGGTCATCGTCTGTTAGGTCTAGGTAACCGCCGTGATTTGCGGCGGTGGCGGCGGTGGTTATTGGTGTTGTGGAGTGGAGTGAGATTGGGCGAATTTTGATGTGGAAAAATGGATGATGGAGAAAGTGGTGGTGGGTTTGTGTTGTTGTTGTGAATTTTTGTTTGAGAGTGAGAATGAAGGTTGGTTTGAAGAGGATTTTGTGTGCCATTGTTGCGACTGTACTGTGAGTTCTCTCAATCACAGGTTCACGATATATAGAGCATGTTTTGTGTCGACTATTGTACGATGTTGAAATTGTGTGTTAGAAGGTGTGTTGCTAGTGTTCCTCAAAAATATTTGCAAAATTAAGAATTCTTTAAAAAAAAAAAAGAAACTCATTATATGATCTAACAACTGATTAATCTGATGCGATTAAACTCTCGCAACTGTATCCCCCCTTATTCCCCTCTCTCTCTCTCTCTCTCTCTCTACAACTCTACCGTAAGTTCCAACAATACTCCCACTTCACAACTCTTATCATCCACTTCATCCCAAACAACAAATTCTCATAAACCCTCTTGTTTAAACTCACATTCCAAACTCTTGATTTTGCACAGCAATGGAAAAAATCGAACCAAAACAGCAAAATTTATCTGTTTTCAAAGTTGGTTCATTACCAACTTTATTTTATATTCCTGACTTCATCACAGAGAATGATCAAACCCTTCTTCTCAACAATGTAACCTTAACTCTTTAGCTTAATTTTTTTTATTTATTTCAAGTATATAATTTTAGCCCCTGCAATTACAGCATTGTTTGGTTTTAGTTGCTTTAAGTTTTTTGTTTAGATCAGTCCTTGCAAAATAAAATATTGTTGTTTTTATGGCCCGTTTGGATTTGCTTATTTTTTAGCTTTTGAATAGCTTATGCAAATAAAAACAGCTTATGTCCCCGCGAGCTTAACTCAATTGGTAGGGCAATGCATTATAATATGCAGGGGTCAGGGTTCGAACCCTGGACACCCCGATTATTCGTTAAATAAATAAATGTTTATGTTAATTCATAAGTTCTCATTATCAAAAATTGTATCTTTATAAGCTGTTTTTTTATAGACTACCTTGACAAGCTTATGAATAATACATAAAAGTTTATTTATTTGCATTAGTTATTTTGCAAAAGCTCAAAAATAAGTCATCAAAGAACGATGTGTCATCAAAAATAAGCTACCGACGACCAAAGAAGGATGTAATTGTAGGGACTAAGATCATATTTAAACCTTAATTTAACTATGTTAATGTTTTCTTATGTTTTTGTAAAAATCTGATTTGTTACTATTCTGATGTTAGATTTATGGAGCTCCTTCATCAAAATGGAAATTGTTGAAGAATAGAAGGCTACAGAATTGGGGTATGATTTATGACTATTACTTTCTGCACCGCCAAACATAGAATATGGGGCCTGTTTGAGTAAACAGCTTAATTGGAAGCTTATATCATAACTGCTTATGTATAAGCTTTTTATATAGCAAATGCTAAAATGAAGTTAAATTGTGTTCATATAAGTTATAAGTTGTTTTCATAAGCATTCTTGGACAAATTCTCAAAATAAACTTAAAACAGAATATGAACCTTTCGTAAGGTGTTTTCATAAGCTTTCCCAAACAGTCTTGCAAAACTTATGTCAGTAGCTAACTTCAAATGAGTCAATCCAAACAAACCCTGTGTAGATATAAATTGTTCTACAACAATTCAATACTTTAATTTTTGGGAGATTGGGGTTGGTAGAAAGTTAAAGATGATAAGAAAATAGAAATTAGGAAATGAAACTTACCTTTATAAATATTATGATCTATATATCATTAATACTCGAGAAGGCGTGCCTACTCTCTAACACTGACACGTGTTGATATCTGGCACCGACACATGTGGTTACAATCATTTACTTCTACGTTTTTAAATTATTAGGGCTGTCAACTCTTTAGCATCAGTGTCTATGGTGTCTGTGTTTGTTTGTGCTTCATAAATTATGATTATGATTCACAATAAATTATTCTCTTTTCTTTTCTTTGGGGAGGAGGGGTGGTTGTCAGGTTTTCCTATGCCACAATCCTTATTTTGCTCAGTCATGGACATAAAATTTGTCTCATCATAGCTTATTTCATATTTACCTCTAGCGGTCCTTCGTTGCAAAGAGTCGAAATACCATTGTTTTGTGACTTGTAGTGGAATTTTTTTCCTCACATCCTTAGGTAATTTAGAAATGCCCATGTTAGGAATATTTATTTCTTTTGTATTTTGAATCAAAGTATTAATGATCACCATCGTAATTTGAAAGTCTTTCCTTCTTATTAATGTTGATCGGTTATTTCTTGTCATCTTTTATTGTAGGTGGTGTTGTCCATGAGAAGGGCCTTCTACCTCAACCTTGTAAGTGAGAATATCTTTACTGTTTTTATAGTCTCAATATTGTATCTGCATCTAAATTCATGATGTTGTCGATTACAAGTGAGATGCCACTATGTTCTATGAGTTATTATGGTCCATCTTCCTTTTAATATCATGCAAGTCTTTTGTTGGAGATGGAATTTTAGCAAGTAGCAATATACTTTTTATGATTAGTCCTATTTTTTTGGGTGGTGGCCGGGGTTCGAACGCCGGACCTTGCATATTTTATGCATTGTCCATACCAACTGAGCTAAGCTCACGAGGACTATGATTAGTCCTTTTATTAGTATGGTAAACATTCTTGCCTTGTTAAATAGAAGCTATAGCGGCGCTAAAGTGATATAGCATAGCAGAATTTGTAGTGGCTATAGCAGCATTGTAGCCCTGTTATCATATAGTGATTCAAATAGCGGCGCTATAGTACTATAGAAAAATATTGTCAAATAGCAGCGTTGTAGCACTGTTACGTAGCGGGGTTTGAACAAACCGTTATATTCCGCAATCCACTTTTGACAACTCCAGAACCCTCACAAATTGATTACTTTTAGAAGGAATGTTGACTTTTATAAAAAAGACTGATCATAATGAGTGTGTTGAAGAGTGTATCGCCAGCATCACTCTTATTGAAATAACGAGATTGTTACTTATGCTTTACACAATTTATCTACATGCTGCAACGAGATGATAAAATAGTTTGGCGCACCTGAAATGGTAGGGTAATTCCTGTAGATTTTGTTGATTTACCAACAATCGTTCAGATTATTTGCTGTTAGATACCCTTTTCATTGTAGTTCTGCAAGTGGATGAAATTTATTTCGCTACTGTCTTTCTATGCATTGTTGGGTTTATTTCTGTTACTTTTCTCCTTTGGTTGGAAAAATGTTGTGACCTTCGAATATGATTGAAGATAATTAGAAATGGGGATTCTGCCCTTTTCCATGCACCAAAAATAGATTGGTTTAGAATTTGTAGAATGTCTTTAAATAATCGATGGTAATAAAATTGATTTGTCTTCGGAAAGAAACTTCTAATGTGAGTTTAAAAGAATTGGTATTGTTTAAATAGTAAAGAAGAATCACTTCTAAGGAGACACTGACTTTTCTCAAAATCAGTTTCAGTCAAAATGATTCTTCAACTTAAATATAACCAAACATCTTCTTACCTTACAACCACATTTATTTTGGCCAAAAGCCCAGAACTTTATTTCTAGCCAAAACAAACTAACTTTTCGACATTGTTAATTTGTTATACCTTTGATCTGCACTTCATCGTTTTTCAAACTGACCTAAC
>Ga0315914_1005774_pt1 | contig 17859 bp, 11 predicted proteins | sample MpolenodulesMG_FD_203920 | JGI IMG/M metagenome (GOLD analysis project Ga0315914, IMG submission 203920) | Medicago polymorpha root nodule microbial communities from Los Angeles, California, United States - elongated nodules | ecosystem: Host-associated > Plants > Roots > Nodule | place: USA...
TAAATACATTAATATATAAAAAAAAAAAAAAAAAAGGAAAGACCCTTTTTCAAGAGGATTCGGATTTGTTGTTGTTAACAATCTCCACATTCACGCACACATTTTAATTTTTCTTAAAAGAATCAAAATATGCATTAAAATCGTGATCATCCGACATGATAACTCCATGAATGCACATGATTGGTGACTGCAACAAATCCAAATTGTTTTCAAGATGGAAGAACAAACTTAACTCTAGTCATTATAACTTTCTTCTTTGTATTAGTATCACATGACCAAATAAAGTTTCCTAACCATCTATTATCAATTGTCTTGAGTAAGAAAATGGGACATGCATGCCTGCCTACACATGGAAAATGTACAAAAGCATACCATAATCAATGGACTTTACTAACTGAACCCGTCCCATGATTGATGATAAAAGCAAAACTTTCCCAACAACAAATTTAGCTATGATACGTCAGTAACAGGTTGAAGATAAAGGGCACTCATTGTTTTCTTCAATAAGAGAACTCTAAAGTAAGTAAAAGGGAAGCAACTCATATGAAGACAAATGAGATTACTTATGTAAAGAAACGTACTAGAGGTTATAGCACTCCATCTCTATACAAAAGGAGAACAAAATATACTCCTTCAAACTTTGTGTTTTTATTTAACATTTCATTTGATATTAGCTAAAGCATATTCCACACATATCTAGTATCTGGGCTTCTCATCCCAAACCCAACTAGCATTTCTACATTATCTAGTATCTGGGCTTCTCATCCCAAACCCAACTAGCATTTCTACATTAAATAATTGCGGTAAGATTAAAAAACAACATAAAATTCCACATACAAATAATTGCATAGACATTCTTAACAGGAAGAAAAACAAAAACAAAAATGAAATCAGGAATGTTTGATATTGAATTTTTAATAGCAATTACTCCAATCCATGTTTACAAGAAAACAGAAAAGAAAAAAAGGAAAACTAATAACATGTCAAGAATTTCAATTACCTCAGAAATTAAAGAACTCTATGAACTAATTTAATTTTCATTTATACATGTTCATACCAATGTATATTTGTGTACACAAGGTAATTGATCTAGCCACCACCTCCACCTCCACCTCCACCGCCGTCTAATCCACCACCACTGCTGTGGCCTCCACCATCACCACCAATTCCACTTATACCACCACGTCCACCTCTTCTTTTTCGATGCTTGTGATGGTTGTCATCACCACAAGAAAATATGATGATGGATAAAACCGAAAGAGATAGAAAGATAATTCCCAATAAATATAAAATTCTTGAATTATAATCTCCTTGGCCACCACCAAGTATAGCATGAAATTCTCTAGCCATCACTCAGAATAATGTGAGCTTATCTTTCTGAAGACATACACACTTTGCTATACGTAATATGTGGGTACAAAAACAAATTCAGATCGGGGTCCACTTGACTCCTTGATTATCTCAAAGTTTGATACCATATATAAACTTGGTCAAAAACTTCCAGGGTTTTTATACATGGAAAATTGTAAAAAAAAGAATTATGTCAACCTGTCAAGCTATAAAATAGGGATTGATTGTAATGTAATAATCCTATGGTTTTGTTGAGAATGCAGCATAATCTGTAACGTGTCCAAAATTAGTTATTCTTCTTTTTTCGGTTGAATATTTTACATTGATGAAGCTGTCGCATAGCAAGCTGTCAGATCAAATGTTAATTTAATAAAAAATTAATATTTGTCAAGAAATAAATAAGTTGACTTATTTAAAATTGAATTCAAAGTTTTTTCTGAAAAAAGAAAATATGTTGTGACGTAATCAATCGGTCAATTGATTGAATTGAACTCCAGTTAATGAGTTCCATAAATAAGAAGAATAGTTGAGAAAAACTTGAATTCAATTCATAAATCACTATTCGTTAGACTTTACTTTTTTTACAAAATTATTAGACTTTAGTTGTGTCTAACAAAACTATAAAGTTTTAGACTCTTTCTTCCAAGAACACAAGGGTTAAAAAAACATGTTACATGTATGGTGATAAAAACATGTTACATGTATGGTGATTTTTTTTTGTCAGAAATTTGAACCTCAAACCTTACATATATTATACATTATTCCTATTAGCTGAGCTCATGGAGATTAATTTACACCCGAAAAAAAGGCTGGGATTAAACATTCGAATCAGAAAATACTTTGAGAAAACTTCCCAAAACTTTAACTTAAACATAATAAAATTCCTTATTAAGTTGGACGGAGAAACATAGAATGACAACAATTTCGGGTGCAGTAATGCATATTTTCGTTTTTGTCAATAATTTTTTTTATATTTTTATTAGAAAAAACAAATAAAAGGCTAAAAATGAAAGCTATTTAAAAAAAACAAAAAAACAAAAAGGGTCTAGACAAAAGAAGAAACAACCGGCACAAGAGTTGTAACTCTAGCCAAATCAGCAAAAATTTGCTTCACACAAATGTTTTTGTTTTACATTTGTATTTTAAAATCAAACCATGATTAATACCATATTAACATGATTAAATTTGCATATTTTAAATAAATTTAATTTGACACATTATATTTTTAGAAATAGGCTCTAGCCTAGTTAAGTTGCTATTATATCACATGAACATATAGATCACCTTAAAGAATGATGTAATTTACAAAGAGAACCTTGTCACAGAAACTATTGATCACATTTACAAAGATACAAAAAGGGAACACTGATTTACAATTGCAAAGTTACCAAAAGCATGGCAACACAAAGTGATCCAAATCATACACTACCAAAAATGTTGTACATTTGAGCAAGTAGTAAACTTATAAAATCCTTCACTCTGAAAAATTCAATCTTCTGCAATCGGTTTTAGCCGTTCCTGAAAAAATTGGAAGACTCAAGGCGTGCAATTGTTACACTAAACAATGCACGGACAAAAATGGTACTCCCTCCGCACCATATAAAGTGTCATTTGAGGTAACACATACTTCTGAAGAAAATCGCTAATTACAGTCATTTTCAAGTTAAAATAAATTGTCGCTGATTAAAACGTTCTTAGTGTAGTAACTAAAGTTTAGTAGAAGGACTAATTAATATATCTGAAAAAGTAATTAATCTATCGATATTCTAAAGTGACAAATAATTTGATGCATAAATATTCCAAAGATGACACTTGATATGATAACGAGATAGCACTGAAATACCTCACGGAGATGCATGACACCATGTTGCACATTAGAAGAATTAACAATTGATTCCCGCTTGGGACACAGTGATGCTGTCATGAATAAATACTTGCAGCAAGGTTTAGACTTTGAAGATGCGTTCCTTGTCGAAATGGTAGGTAAAGTGCGCTTAAGCCAAGATTCTGATGGAGCTTTCAGTGGAGGAAGAACAAGAGGAATCTCAAAAAAGTTTGTTGCATCAGATAGCTCCTGATAGCCTAAATTCACACCACATTCGCTTTCTAAGTCAATCTTCCCATCATGATCTAAGTCACTTCCTTGGATGCCAAGCTTTTCCAAGTCCGTTTTCTTGGAATGATTTGTCGTTTTCATTTCCTTACCATTGCTAGGATTTTCAGAACAAACGACTAGAGGCAAATCAAGAGATTGCGAAATTTTAGCTTCTAATGCTGCCTTCACATTTACAACATCCAACCGTTGGCTATTATCAAGCGAAGAATCTCCTTTGTGATTGGTTTGGAACTTTGTCTTATGTATAGAATCAACATATAGAATTTTCTCAACTATAGGGCTTTCATAGCTAGTTTCTAGTTGAGTGCTATCACGGGCTAACGGCTCGCCACTTCCCCTTTCAAGTTGAGGTCTAGCATGCTGCTGAACAAGAGAGATGAAATAAACATAAAGGCTTATGAATTGAAATTATAACCAAAACCAAAAATGAAAGAAAATTAGATAGAGGCAAATTAGTACCTCTTTTTTAGTTTCCATTGGAGAAGCAGTAGAATTACAACCTGCATTGTTTTGAACCTTATTCTCCATTCTTACTCCTGACATTGGATTCGAAAGGCAAAAGTGAGGAAATAGTCCACAAGCTGTAGTATTAGTAGGAAAGTTTTGTGAACCATCACTTTCTAATATGCCTCCTTCCTTATGCCGCAACGATTTTGGTCTATGCTGATTAAGAGGAGATGACTTTTCTGCACTTCCAATTTTCCAAGGCTGTTTTTGTTGTCCTTGTCCAATAAGTACCGGCTTCTTGGAAGCACTTTGAGAATTTTCAGATATAATTGCCTTTGCAGCAGGCAAAAACCGATCAATCATGAAATCGCGAGCCTTTTCATCGCTTGAGAAACTTCCATAGGGTTTGACTTGTGCCTCATGATCATCATATACACTCATACTACAGCGTGTGACGAATGATTCAGTCCTCGAAAGTGTGTCACGAGCATCTTGAAAACTCTCATCTCCGTCATCCGAATCAGAATCAGAATTTACCTTCTCCACGATTCCATCTTCTTCACTCTCATGTTTTATTACTTTTTTATCCAAACATGCAACATTTTGAGGATTGGAAAGAGTGCTTCCAACTTCCTTCTCAATAACTGATATATCTTTCGGTTTTCCTGGTGTTTTCTCCCATTGAAAAGGAATAGCGCCGGCATTCCTCACTGGACCTGAATTTAACTCTGATTTGTAATAAGGAAGAGGATTATCAGTACTTTTCCTTTTGTTGTCTGATTCAGCAGCTAGTGTTGATGTGAATCTCCTTACTGATAAAAGTGGCCGGTTAAGGTTTAGCTGCTTTTTTTCCATTAAATCTCTGACTAACATGAAATTAGTTTCTGTAAAACAATAAATTGAAACTCAAACTTAGCATTTTCAATAAAATGTTCAAGAAAAATCAACTGACCTTATAGCATATGCTAGTTCTAAACATATTACAGTGAAACAGAATCTGTTTGGTTCTACAATAAATTGAAATGTGAAATGAACAATTAAATTGACTATAAAGTGATCTACATAAAAGTGAAATGAACAATAAAATCGAGACTATAAATCATGTTTGGATTTAAAAATTCAAAATCACAATTTCAAGTTAAAGTTGGTGCATGTTTGGATTGATGATGAATTTGATTGAATGATGGTGAGCCACCATGATTTTGGCAAAAGTTACACTTTAAAGTTTCAACAAAATCAATTCCACATGATTCCAACAATACACTTAATTTTGAAGCTAAAATCAATTCCACTCAACAAAACAAAAACATGTCAAAATCAATTTTATGTTCCTAGAATCACTTTTGTTTCTCATAAATAAAAGTGAATATCCAAACATGAAAATCAAAGAAAACCAGCAGAGGCCAAATAATCTGTTGATCAATAGATAGTCCACATTAGAAAATTGATTGATATGACACAAATTCATCATCATGCATTTTTTAATCTTATTCCTATACCTATAACGAATCAAATATAACAATGATAATAACCAATCAAAAAGTCAAAAATAAATAAAAAAATGCTTCAAGAAAAATGCTAAATATTTCAAGATTATTAATCTACACTTACAGTATTCTAATTTAGCCATGCATGCATGAACATCAAAGAAATGCAAATTTCCAGTTACATTCATTCATCAAAAGTATTTCATTTAACATCAAAGAAAGTTATGATCATGGCATTCACAGAAAGAAAGAGTTGAGGAAAAAGAACCTTTAGAAAATGAGTTGAACCAGGAATCAACTAGCTTTCTTTTTCTAGAGAACCTTGAGAGAGGAGTATATAGAAGCGATTTATTTTCTTGCACAAGAAAATGAAAGAAAGAAAGAAGACAAAGAAAGAAAGGAATTAGTTTTGAGAATAAACTATTTAATACGTTTGTGTTTATTGCTTGCTTGATTGCAGAGGTGAGTTTAATATTTGGACTCTTCTTTATTTATTGTAGCATTGAATTTTGTATGGAAAAAAGGAAAATAAAATGTGTACTACTACTACGTTACGTTACATTCTGAAATTTTTCTGTTTTTTTTAGAGGGTTTCTGAATTATGTAAAAATATTTTAGTTTAGCATTTATATTTAACCGTTTCCATTCGGTGATTGAAGACATTTCTGTGCTGCTATCATGTCCTATCCATATTTGCTATGTACGTATATTTAGCTGGTGTTTTAATATTCGCGAGTATTTGCACGTGTCGATTAATATTTTAAAGAAATGTCATGTTAACCAGTATCCTAAGACACTCTTTACATATTTTAAATGAATAAATTATTTTATAAAAAGACATATATTTTGATTGTCAATATATTGATTACATATATTTTCATAAAAAGTTATCATTTAAAGGTCTTAAAGATTGTTCTGAGACACTCGTTAACATTTTCCTTAAAAAAAGTTAAAAAGATGTAATTATGATTAAAAAAAAGAAAATTATATAAATTTCTTCCTATTTATTTAACAACGACATTATTATCTATCGAACATCTTGAATAGATATTATTAGCTCAGGTAATTAATATCTACATTGAGTAACTTATATATAAAAGTAAAATAAGTACATGCAATATTGGATATGTTAAAACAACTTAACGTAGTAATCTTTTATTAAAAAAATAATTACGATATTTATTAAAAAGTTATATATTTATATAAAATACACAAATTTCAATACAAACTTATTAGTTTTTTTTGACAAATAGTTTTATTTTTAACATGTACAAATTTACACATGATATTAAAATCAATAATTAATAGTTGGTGAGACCTCATTTTATAGATAATCGTAGAAGTCATTATGTCTATATATATTTCGCTAGATTGCATTCTCCATTTATATTTTGATAAATGAATAGGATTTTAACCCATCATTGAAAGTGTGTTTTTGTCCACCGTATCCCGTCTTTTTATTTCCCTCTTTAATTTGTTAGTTTGGTATTCTGTTTAATTTCTTCCTGCTAAAATTAGGAATATACTAAATCAATATCTAGTGGATAACGTGTAGTTAAGCAATGTTCGATAATGGTGAGTTCGTAGTTAGCCTTAAGGTCTCTTGCTAATTAAAAAAAAAAAAAAAACATTGATGTGAAAGGAGAAGAAACCACGCACAAAGCAATTAACATATGCTTTAATTAGGATTATTTGGTCTATGTGAGAGCTAAAGACAATACATTGAAATATGCCCCTTCGAAAAATATATTGAAATATGTAGGGGTTGACGTTTGAATTTCAGATTCCTTACTTAAATGTTAAGATCTACTTAAAAGTTAAGATCTTAATTTGCTAAAAAATGAAGGACATGACAGAAAAACTTCAGTTGTCCAGTGTTTGATTTGTAAAACTGTTTCAGGTACAGGACAAACTGGAGGCAAGGGACATGACAAAAGCTTATATTTTTGTCCCTTACCAAACCACAACACAATTTTTTGTCCCATGTCCAGGTTATCAAAAATACCAAAATAGCATTTTGTGCCCCAAAAATCGTATAAAACAAAAAATTATTCCATGTCGTAAAAATTTGTCATGTGTTGTTCTACCTTATGTTGTGTTGTTCTGTCCAGTATTTGCTGTTTTGCAAACCAAACACACCCTTAAAGTATGTTAAGGTATCGAAGAAATCTTAATTATATGCACTTTTGGTGTTATTTTTTAGACTTAAATGCATTTTAGATACTCACTTTAATTAATTCATGATTTTAATCCTCGCATTTTTAAATTCAAAAATTATTTCAAGGTTAATAGTGTTTTTCACCTCTGTAATATAGGTCATTTCCGGTTTTAGCCCTTATAAAATTTTCGGTTTAGTTTCTGTCCTCGTAAAAAAAAATTCGGAAAACCCCCCTCCCCCATCCAACTCAGCAGATTCGCTTATGTGGCATTGAGTTGGCATTTTTATTTCATTTTTTATTTTTTTTAATTGACCACGTGTAAAAAAAACATTTCCACATCAGATTTTATTTTAAAAAAATTTGAAAATTAATTTTAAAAAATCCAAAAAATCATAAAAATATTCATATTATTTTCAAAAAAAATTTATAATCGAAAAAAAAAATCAGAAAAATATTCATTTTTTTTTTCCAAAAAATTTAAAAATCGAAAAAAAATAAGATCTTTTTTTCTAAAATAAAAAATATTAAGATATTTTTTCGAAATTTAAAAAATTTGTTTTTTTACGAAGATTTTTAAAAATTCTGGAATTTAATAAGTTTTTTTCTATAAAAAAATTATTACCAATTTTTTTTCTAAAATTTAAAAAATCAGAAAATAATTATAATTTTATTTTTAAATTTAAAAAAAATCAGAAAATATAATCAGATTTTTTTCGAAATTAAAAATATTTTTAAAAATTCTGGAATTTAATTCTCAAAATACAAAAAAAAAAGGAAATTTTCAAAATTTAAAAATATAATCAGATTTTTTTTCGAAAATTTTTTAAACAAAAAAAAATTTCTGGAAAAAATTTTATTTTTTAAAAATCTAGATACAAATTTAGAAAAAATTCAATTTTTTTTTTGAAAATTTTATTCCATAATTTTTATAAAATCTTTTTCGAAATTAAAATATTCTTTTTTTACAAAATTACGAAGATTTTACGATTTTTCCATTTTTATATACAAAGAAAAAAGTTTGGTAATAAAAAACATTTCCTGATTTTTTTTCTAATTTTTAGAATTTTTTATTTTTAAATTGATATAAATGAATATATTTTTTTTAAATAAAATCTGATGTGGCCAATTAAAAAAATGAAAAAAAAGCCAAGTCAACGCCACATAAGCAAATTTGCTGAGTTGGATGGGGGAAGGGGGTTTTCCGGAAGAAAAAAAAAAATTTACGAGGATGGAAACCAAACCGAAAATTTTATAAGAGCTAAAACTGGAAATTGCCTATATTACAGGGGTGAAAAGCACTATTAACCCATTATTTCATTTACTTTCAAAGTAACAATATTTTTCCCGCCACTCATTCATAAACACCCCCGTAGTTGACGTGTGAATTTTTTATTTAGATTGTCTCTGATTTGAGTACGAAAAAGAATATTTTTAAATATATTGTAATATCCATATTCCATATAACTACATAATTTTTCATGTTATTTTAAAATTATAGCTTAGTATAAATATTACCGAGAGTTTCATTCAAAAGATATACATACCGAAAGTTATGAGATTGATTTGTTGGCTAGAGTAGGAGAGTTAAGAGATAAGTGTGGTCTCGAGTTTGATTCTCACTTCAAGCAAATACTAAAAAGTAACATACAACATTGGTTGTTTCAAAAAATTGAAAATAATACTAGAATTTAAACATAAATTAGAAGTCCTAAAAATTGGAATTCATTTCGTCTTATAACATTTTTTTACCCATTCTTCTTTCCATGTCAATATCAACCTTTCATGGGTGGATTCTCTCTATCTACCCTGCAGATTAAAGCCACCAACCTTGCAATCTCAAAACTCGTCCTCAACCATAGACTTGGTGTTTGTTGATATCACAATGAGTTTGACAAAATCATAATGTCACGTGATACAAAACACGCAATTAACCTTTATTCTCTTTGTTTATGGAAAACACGGAAACCCGACTCGTTTCTTCCATCCATTCACGTATTATCAAGCAACCTTCTCCTCCAATTTTGATAGCTCCCACACCAAGTGTTCAACTGTTTTGCCATTGTTTGTTATTGATTTGACAATTTATAATGTCAAATTTAGAAGTACAAATACACAATGAGTTTTTAGACCATACATCAACAATTTACAAAGGTTGGTTACACTATATCCTAAAAAATGTGTTATATTTTATTACTCCATCCGGTCCTATTTATAAGAGAAATTTCGGTCAACAAAAGTTGATGTATCTGGTTAACAATTCAGTCTAGATCCATCAACTTTTATTGACCCAATTTTCTCTTATAAATAGGACAGGACGGAGTATTATTTTACACAATATCCCAAAGAAGACAAAACGTATGTATGTAACTTCATTTTTTTTATATCATATACACACACATAAACTTAAAACAAAAGGGAATTCACTACCTACAAAAACATTTAGTGGAAGTTTAAAATTTTGCCTTTTTCAAATAAAAAACAATTGGCTGTCTAGAATTACAGTGGATTTGACGAAATTCACTACGCCCAAAGGGTAGCTTTTAAAAAATCATCATGACTCACCTTAATTTTATCAAACTCACTGCAGTCTATGAATCCAAACATACACTTATGGACTAAAATTAACATGTAAATTAAACTTAAATTGTAATAACTTCGTAAGATTCTCTTATTACATTCAATTTCTGGTGCAGAATGTATAGGATTTCCAAACACATGTAATGGTATTCTCTTTGCTGTAGGTAATTCAAGAAAGTACTAATAAGATTTAACTTTGAAGATTTGTCTTTTCCATCACATAAAAAGATCCTATTTCTTGTTGCAAATGTCTGATAAAAGAAAACACCATTAAAATTACACACAACATCTTGCAGCTTTGGTTGAGAATAAATTGTGTCCAATTTTAAAAGAGGTAGAGCATGCAAAATGAGTTTCACAGCAAATTGAAGCCAAGTTCATTTTACGGTTAGACTCAACTCAAAATTCAAGAGGGTTTTGTTAGTTTTACTTTTTAAACAGACAGTTAGGGGCTCCCTACTGATAATCAAGCAAAAAATGCATATTTCATTAATAATATTAATTAGTTAAAATTGTTTAAACATGTTTTGATTCAATTCTGAGTTAATTCCCAAAGCACGAATTTATCCATTCTGAAGTAACAGTTTCAAAATGCTTCTACTTATGTGTTCTAAAAGTTAGTTAATTCAATTGTATACTATGGTAAAACTTTACTGCATATCATACTTAAGCCTTCAAGAAATATATATGCATAAAAAAATGCAAAATACAAGAAAAAGAAAGGACACGGACCAACAAAATTGAGATAACCCTGTTTGAGAATCTTCTCATTCTTTCTAACAGTAACATACATTTTGCGTGGATCAATAAAGAGAGGGAGATTCCTGTTAATTCATGTGCACATTGAACATTAGGAGGATGGTCCTGATTTCACAGTCCACGTATTAATTTACAACCAACATGCAGGTGCATGAAGATGGGATATTTCATAAAATGGAATTAGAATAAAGATAAAATAACCTTGATTTTAATGGAGACGATTTTCTTGGATGCAAGAGATCGTTGGTTTGATTCTTGTTGGCATTATATAAGCACGAATGAATCTAGCAGCTTCAATATTTTGTTTCTCCATGATAAGTTTCTGAGCAAAATCTGCAAGGTACACCAAAATTTCACTTCAACAAAACTAACCAGTTATGCCATCAAGTCAGTTCCAATTAACCAGAACTAAGCAGACTGGGCTGAATAATAATATCTCAGAATTAACAAGAAAAGAGAACACCTCAAACATTTTAAGAAATAGAACAGATACATATGAAGACTAAAGAGCTATGAAGCCAAGACTCTACACGGACACTGACGCATGTCCAACACGGGGACACGCCTTACCCAAGACTCTACGCGGACACCAAATCTATGTTGGTGCTTCATAGATAAAGAGAGAGAGATATTAATTAAAGTCGATTTCATTTTCCAAGCATCAAGTGTAAGAAGCCAATTACATATCAGTTCAGCTTCCTACCAACAGATAATATCTTAATCATAGTAATTTGTATTATATACCATACAGAGTCTCTAGGATATTTACACGTTTGATGAACACATGTAACTTGCACTTGAATTCAAAGTGAGAAGAAAATAAGTATAATAGCTGGTATCTGAAACAAAACATTTATAAACTAACATACCAGAAGCTTTATCGGCAAAACCCAGAGTTCCAAACAGCTCTACAGCTATCTTGTCCTGAGCAGCAAACCCGAAAAGCTTAAAAACTTCATCTTCATCGAAAGAAGGAGCCAATCCATAAATTGACACAAGGAGTAGAAAACCCAGAACTGCCACCGAATTTTCGGTATTTTCACTTATGTTGGATTTCAAATTAAGTGCTAGCTTCATTGCTTCTTCTCTTACACAAGGTTTAATATGTGGTTTGATTCTCATCAGTTGTTTGAGCAGAAGAATGTCTCTATCATCAATAATTACAGCATTGTCTCCCATCTTATACTTTTGAATAATAGGATTCTGTATTATATCCAAAACAACTTTTGATGGATCTGATAATCCTTGCAGATTATCTAGAATTTCAGTTTCGTCACTTGGGAGCAACTGCAAACTTCTGCCATCAATGGTAGGAGTTGATTGATCATCTGTGTAACATGTAACTGCATATTTAGCTGACATATATTTAAATTTTAAGCTCCCATATTTATAGAAACATCAGTAAAACAAGGTAACTATAGAAAGAAAGAAAAAATAATATACACACACATACACGCACGCACACATTTAAATGATTGGGTGACAGAAATGAGTTTATACTAACAATAACGGTCAATATCATCATAGCACCGCAACTGAATCACCAGAAGTTGCGTCAAATCAAAGAATAGACAATAACAGAAATGGTAGCACTAAAGGACTATTAAATGCCTGCATAGTTTGTCAGGGTATTGAACCTTGAAACTCAGTCATATCATATGCTTATTAACAGTGTTTAAAATATAATTGAAAGTTTAAACTACATTAATCTACTAATCAATCTTATGTTGTATGGTATTATAAACAAACCAATTCGACAAGAATAAAACCTAAGATATTAAAAGATAAAGTTGAAATGAAATTGTCTTAATAAACCAGATGATGAAGATCATTTACCTGATTTAATTTCCTCGTCAAATGATTTTAGTAATGCTTCATATTGATTCTCTCTTAACTCAAGCTCCTTCAGTTCTCCATCAAATTCATTCTGCATTGACTCAACGTCCTTCACTTCTTCAAATTGATTCTCCTTTGACTTTCGATCCTTCAGTTGCACTTCCAACTGCTTCACTTCAAACTCCCTCACACGATCATTAAGTTCAACCTCTTTTGATTCAAACGCTTTCACCCGGCTATCAAATTGCTTCTCTTTGTACTCAAGTTCCTTAACTTGTCCTTTCAATTGCCGCAGTTTTGAGGTGAGCTCCTCCACTTGGTTTTCAAAATGCTTCTTTTTAGTTTCCAGCTCCTTCACTTGAATTTCAAATTCTCTCTCTTTTGATTCATGCTCCTTCACTCGGCCTTCAAATTCGTCCTCTTTTGATTCAAACGCTTTCACCCGGCTATCAAATTGCTTCTCTTTGGACTCATGTTCCTTAACTTGTCCTTTCAATTGCCACAGTTTTGATGTGAGCTCCTCCGCTTGGCTTTCAAAATGCTTCTTTTTAGATTCCAGCTCCTTCACTTGAATTTCAAATTCTCTCTCTTTTGATTCATGCTCCTTCACTCGGCCTTCAAATTCGTCCTCTTTTGTTTCAAACGCTTTCACCCGGCTATCAAATTGCTTCTCTTTGGACTCATGTTCCTTAACTTGTCCTTTCAATTGCCACAGTTTTGATGTGAGCTCCTCCGCTTGGCTTTCAAAATGCTTCTTTTTAGATTCCAGCTCCTTCACTTGGCCTTCAAACTCTCTTTCTTTTGATTCATGGTCCTTCAACCGACTTTCATGTTCCTTCTCTTCTGACTCGAGCTTCTTGATCCGGCTTTCGAAATGTGTTTGTTTTAATATCAACTCCTTCTTTTGGCATTCAAATTCCTTCTGATTTGATTCAAATTCCTTTACTTGGCATACAAGTTGGTTATCGATTGACTCTAACACATTCAATTGGTTTTCAAAGTGCTCCTTTTTAAATTCCATTTCCTTCATTTGGCCTTCAAACTTCTCCTCTTTTGATTTAAACTCCTTCTCCCGGACTTGAAGTTGCATTTCTTTTAACTTTAGCTCCATCGCCTGTCCTTCGACTTGCTTCTCTTTTGATTCAAGCTGCTTCGTACGACCTTCAAGTTTCTGCATCTTAGATTCAAACTCCTTCATGTGTCCTTCAAGTTGCTTCTCTCTTGACATCAACACCTCCACCCATTCATCACATTGCTTCTCTTTTGACTCAAGTTCCTTGACCTGACCTTCAAGTTGCTTCTTTATTGACTCGAATTCCTTTATTTGAGCACAAACATTCTCCTTTTCTGATGTTAGCTTTAGCAACTTCTTCCTTTTGGACTCTAATTTTTCTGCTTGCCCACCAATTAATCTGTTCGTTGCATCAAGCTCTCTCTCTTTGGCCTTAAGTTCCAAAGTAAATTCAGCAATTTTTTGGGAAAGAGCCTTGAGTTCCTCTTCCTTCCTTTCACGGTCCTTATCAATATTATCAATGACTCGACGAAGTTCTATTTCTTTCGAAATGTTGCCCTTGACTTGATTAAGTTCTATCTCTTTTGTCTTGAGCTCTAGCTTGCGCTCTCCAATCAAGTCATCCATCAAATAGAGCTGCCCTTCCTTCACTACAAAATCCTTAATACATTCTTCAATTTTTCCCTGCATTTTCTCATGAGCTTCGTCAATTCCTCTAAAACAACTAATTTCCTTTTTCTTATTTTCAAGCTCTTTGCGACACTCCTCAATATCTCGCTTTATGGACTGCAATCTATTCTCTTCTAATTCTGTCTTCTTATTGCCTTCCTGAAATGAGTTTTCTAACAATGCAAGGCCTTTCTTCAGCGAGGAAAATGATTTATCAGTTGATTTGCTTGGCCTTTTAATCAAATCCAACAAAGGAAGATCGTCTTCGTCTTCGTCGTGATCATGATATGGTGACCGTGACACCTTTGATTTCTTAACAGAAATAGGCAACGAATGGTTGTCATCAAACTCAAAATTCCTCTTCTTAACAGAAACATCACATTTTACCAAACTCGAAATCCGGGTAAACCTTGGTAACAAAGGAACATCGTCATCTTCAGATTCTAAGTGTTCACAAGAAACAGGTTCCCTCCCATCATCATCACCATTACCACAAAACTTTGGCTTATTAGAAGCCTCAAAATTCATCATTCAAGTAATTTACACTTCCTGGGAAATTAAAAAAAAAAACGTAAAAAACAAGAAGCTTGTTCAATTGAAAAATTTCTAGGTCAAAATGAATCATGAAGTAATGCTACATTACGATTACAGAATCAAAATGAAACAATAAACAAGTACAATGACGGTGTAAATAAACAGGGGGGGTAAGCATTTCAACATTCGATTAATTAGCTCTAAGACTCTAACATTGCATGTTGTTGATAGACATGAAAAAAAAATGTGAAAGAAAAATAAAATTAGTTACAGCTGAAATGCTTACAAGTTACAATCCAAGCTTGATGCTGTAACAACGCTAAATGAGAAAAACGAAAGATGAAATTGAAAGGTAAAGAGTGAGAGAAGTTTTTAGCATTTACACTTGGAGAGTAAAAGTGGTTAGAACTTAGAAAATAAAAACAACATGAAATAAGAAATTACTATAAGAAAAAATTAATGTGAGATTTTGTTAAATTGTTATCGGGCATCAAGAGTGGGGTCCACAAAATAGACTTTAAAATAAGATTTTTATTATTCAAACTTGTGTATTTTATATTAATTTTATTTTTTTTATAAATTGTTATGTTTAGTTTTTCTTTAAAGGGTGTTTAGCTTCTTTTTTTGGTAGTGTTAAAAAGGGTATTTAGCTAATAGATATACAACTATTTATATGACAGTGATACAAATATTAAAATTTTTATTTTTTTCTTAACTAGCAGAACACACCATAAAATAAATAAAGAAAATATTAAAGAGTGGCATTAGGGCATTGATTAAGAGAACATAAATAGAAATAATTTGTTGAAAAATGGTGAAAACTGTTGAGTTCAACTTTCTTTACTATATTATAATATATTTTAATATATATTTCCATTTTTATAATAAGAATATATTATATTAAGCTTTTTTTTTTACTTTTTAATTCTTTTAATACTATGTATGAGTTTAATTTAATCAATTTTGTTTCTTTTCGTATGTTTTAAAGATAATCAGTCATTATTATTCCGCACTATTATTTTTTTATAAATCATATGTTATATTTTGTATCGAACCTATCATTTTATCATATTTTTATAAGATTATTATTAATAAATAAAAAAAGTCACAATTTGTAATTTGGACATCCAAAAACCGATTCAAATTAAACCGCATTAATTTGGATCGGATCGGATCGGTTTTTTAAAACTAAACATTCAAAACCGAACCGAACCGCATATAATTTTGTCTTTGGACCGGATGAGTTTTTGCTTCAAAACCGATCCAAACCGGACCGCGAACACCCAACAAAAAAGAGGGAAGACCAAACCAAACTCTCACAAAAGATTTAGGAAAACTTGTAGAAAGGTAGACCTAGTCTATTCTTGACAAGGTCATCTAGATTACAACTATAGTAATGTTCCACCGAGTAAGTTCATTCAAAGATAAACCTATAGAGGCAAGTTTATTTGTACAAATAATGATTTCCTTCCCTATAAATATGAAATATAAACAGTTCATTGTATTCATTTTGATCTTACAGTTTGGCCATCTATTTCAAAGTTGCTAAGGAACAATCAATGGGGATTTGACTGCTAAAGTGGCTAGCTTCGAGTCACATTTTATCCAAATATTCTGCCAGTTTCTGTCAAAAGCAGCTTTTATAGCAAGAATTACTTCCATGATTTCAGCAAATAGAGCATTTGAATTTCCCATATTAGAAGTATAACAACCAAGATTTTCTCCTCTTGAATCTCTGAAGATTCCAGAACAAGTTCAATCTTTTTTTTAGCGTGCCCGTATAATCTCTTCTCAGTCAGCTGCGATTTCACAGTTTAATCTATTCTCATATAATCCAGCCCATATAATTTCTTATCTCAATCTGTCATTCTTTTGTTTTCTCCTTGGTTCACAGATAAAACACATAACTTCTTTTCTTTTTTCAGATCTGTGAGTTTTGTGATAAAATGGTTTAGATCTAGCTTCTCTACAAATTTCTATGTTTAATTTCTGATAAAATCGGTTAGATCTAGCTTTTAAAGGAATTTGTGCATTTTTTTCCATGTGAATCTGTGTTGTTTAGAAAGAATCCGATTTTGAATTTTAGATTTCATCATGGTGTTCTAACCCCGTGATCCGAACTGAACCAACATGGAACCCGATGGACCCGATCCCGAAATACCCTATTTAAATTTCAGGTGTAATAGGGTTGTTGCTCTCAACCCGTGGGTTAAATCCGTTTGGGCATGTGGGCATAATAATATGACAAAAGAAATTTACAAAAAATATACAATTTCAACTATAAATGAATCGAAAAGATAATGGAACTGCTAACCTTCACAACTTAGATGATCTCCAAGAAGAAATAAAAGAGGGACCTCACTTGTTTAGAGAATAGAGAAGAATAATGTTTAGGTTGTGGAAAAAAAAAAAGGAAGACTAGTCTTTGTATATATAGGGCAAAACAAGGATATGATTGGAATTTTAATTTTTCTAAAATTCCTGTAACAAATTTTCTCTCTCCTCTAAAAAAATATATTTTTCAAAAAGTTGTTCATAACAGCTTCTCATTTGAAGCTGTTTTTAGATTATTTTTTTTTAGATTATGATTTATTTAAAAACTTGTAACAAACGGATGCTATATTAAAAAATAAGCTATAGCAAACATGATAAGAATGTGCCCTATTTTGTGTGGTGGGTTTGCGAGCGAGCGTGCGTACGTACTAGTGTGTGTTAACTAGTTAATGCATATGGACTTTAGTATAAAACTAGACCATCGACCCACGGGTCATATGGAAGGTAATATTTGACGGTAATAGGTAACAAAATAGTTTAGATGAATGTCATGATTGTCATATAGTATTTCATAATATTAAGAAGCATAGACGTTGATACTGTACCATAACATAATTTTCAATGACATCGTCCTTGATG